>Ga0157364_1003470_pt1 | contig 15299 bp, 5 predicted proteins | sample AttsexASBM2_FD_111476 | JGI IMG/M metagenome (GOLD analysis project Ga0157364, IMG submission 111476) | Fungus gardens microbial communities from leaf cutter ant in Ribeirão Preto, State of São Paulo, Brazil - Atta sexdens ASBM2 | ecosystem: Host-associated > Fungi > Mycelium > Unclassified ...
AATCGCTTTTGTCGTGGAGAAAAAAAAATATTTTTTTTTGAAAAAGGTGATAAGAAAAGGGTGTGTGGTTTTTTTATTTTAAAAGAATTTAAATGTGGGGTTTTTTTTTTTTTTTTTTTTTTTTGGCAGATTATGTGCTGTAAGACAGTTCTATTTATAATAGATATTTATCGAAAGTCTTCATTGTGCGCACGTAACATTTCTGTAATTCAAAAGCGTAGCGAGTTGCGCAGTTATGACTTTTTTGCTTTCTTAAGACTCTAACATATACATACATTTTTGTAATGATAACACGTCCAGTTTTATTATATAATAAACTGGACATCACACATATCGCTTATATAAACTGGATAATTTTCATGTTTCATTTAACATTTTTTAATCCGTGCCATTAAAATAATTTTCCAGTATATTATTTTATTCTAACTCTATTAAATTAGAGTGAAGATAAGTACATAATAAAATAACAACTAATAAATTTAACTTTCTAATTATAAGTTGAAATTAAATCTAAGATTCTTTATCAGAAATAAGAATAAATCAAAAGTAAAAGAAAGAATCTTGTTTTCAATCGAAGCGGATTTTGATGCTTTGTAGCGATTATGTCGCTACAAAGTCAGTTCCAAAAGTATCAGTTCCAAAAACTTTTAAAAACTTTAAAGACATAAGAATGTTCCGATAAACTGCGAGAGAACATACACGAATATCAGAGTTTGCTCAGTTGTTCGGAGTAGAAAAAAAGGACAACACAGAGACAAACACAGAGAGTTAAACCGGCGAGCGAAAACAACGAAATAAAGAGCAAACGACTAATAACGTCTAAACGGTATTTAATTTAATATACATTGCCATTAAATAATTCGATATTGCAGTAAAATATAATATAGCACGCGCTGCAATTCGATATTAAGAAATATGGGATATAGCCACTGTATCTTGCACAGGCAAGCAAATAAAGCTGAAAGAGTGTGTACATTTAAAATCTTTATGTTATATATATGATTTACAATGAATGCAAAACAACATCTGGCATAAAGGTCGAATTGAATGCCAAGCTAGTCCATGATGACGGTAAGCAGCTCGGGAATGCGCTTCGATGAAGTCCGCCCCGATTTCGATAACGCATGACGGTATATCCCTTTGATAAAGAGATGCGATAGTGAAAGCATTTGCTCATGTGGTATTGCATATGTACGCAGTTAATCAACGTTTCATCGTATACAAATTATATGGCCGTCTTCTGATCGATTACTAATTGAATATTAAATTACTCAACATACTTCTTCATTTCTTTACTCGCACAAGTAGCCAATTCATAAATTGCCTCTTGAAAGCTTACGTTCGTAAGAAAATGCATAAAGAACTCGGATTTCCAGCTGTGAAAATCAGGCTTGAAATCCGGTCGTTATTTACGAATTTATTCAAATGAGATATGTTTCAATTATCCAACATCATACATATATATTATTGCTACATTATATTAAATACGTGACACGTACGAACAAGAGTTCTCTTAGTTTTACGGTCCCACTGAGAAAATTAAATCCATTCTTATAAAGCGTATGTGTTATACGATATAGAAATTAAAATTATAACGTTTATATTAACTGTGTTCTCACATGTACGGTCTATATATAAAATAAGATTCTTATTGTTGAAATTATAACTTCTTTTATGTACGTTACATGTGAGGTACACAGTTTATTTTTTTTTTCTATCTTTAGTATCAAAAGTATCAAAATCCCACAAAACATTACGCGTATTATAAGAGAATTACTACTCATATTTACGTCTCAATGTAATCTCGTTTCTTTAGAATGCATATCAAATCTTTAAGAATTCTTGAGCAGAATATCTTTAGAGAGCTGGTCAATTTTTTCTTTGCTTTTATCAGGATACGAGTGTCTAGAGTTCTAGAACGATTCATGAGAATGATGCGACAGATATGGTGACATGTACGCACCGTACGTTCTATCACGCGGTGTGTATATCAAGCCGCGGTGCGCTTTACGCACGTCATTCGTTATGACGCCGGGCGGGTAATGAGCACTTGGAAAAATTTATGCCCTGGACGCCTAGGATCGAAAGTGACCTCGGATATAATGGGCGCGAGGGAATTTAATGAGCCTGCTCTCGTACGAACCCTTTTGCTGTACCGTGGATAGCGTTATATCGCAGCTGTTCGATACGCGATATCGGAATGATGATTATAGAAGAGAAGGAGGAAGAAAGAACGGGCACAGCGAGAGTAACCAAAAGAAAGAGAACTTGAGGAGAAATACCCGAAGAGAAGCGCAGGAGGAAGACGAGAGGAGGGATAGAAAGGTGCATCATGGACGAAGGGCAGGGCAGATGGGAAAGATATGCGAGGAAGGTAATAAGGAGAAACGGAGCAAAAGAGTGGGTTCTTGGCCGTGTGGTTACGATCAACGAAACGAGAGAGAAAAAAAGGGCGAGGGTGGGAATTAAATGGGACGGGCTCTTGATTAGTTTGGCTACTCACCCCCGGTTGGTCGCGCAGGACTTACCCGAGGGTACTCCCACGCTTAATCCAGCATTATGAATATTTTCTCCTCGTCGTTGGCGTTACCCCCCCCCCCCAATAGCATAGCAGGAAGAGCGTGTGGAACGTGATAGAGAGAAGTGGAGGAAAAAAGAGAAAAAGAGAAAAAGAGAGATTGGACGAAAGGAAGCAGAAAGTCCGGTTCGTGGTCAGGGCAGGATGATGTCTTGTGTTCTATATTCTGTACGTGTCCCATTGTGGCGTCCGTAACGAGAAACAGCCTTATATTTTTCGCCCTTATTCGTTCGCTGACCGAAACAACGCGTAACTTGCATGTAACTCACCTAGAAACAATTTGAAAAATTTAATCACGACGAAATAAAATACACCGTGCAACGCGTGCTATCGGATTTCAATTAACGGAAAATAGATGAAATAATCGGACAAATATTAAATTAATTTTCGAGTATCTTTTAATCTACATTTTGAGAGAGAAAGATATATCTTTGCGATTATGATACGGTTGAGGAAGTTAGACTTAAGTGAAGTTTGTCTTAAGATTCTTGAATTTTGTTTTTTTTTACATAATCGATTTTTTAAATAAGTTTGTATGTATATATATATATATAATTTTTTCAATTTTATAATATTCACAGAAATGAGAGAAGAACGATTATTTACGTAAAACATTGATTTAAATTTTAAACAATTTTGTGAGATTATAATTAAGAATTAAAAAATATTATTCTTGAACATACTAAAATATGATGTTAGAAAATGTTGTATTTTTTTTTGTAATTTAATAAGATAGCGGTATGCACTACTTCGAGATTCTTTACTTTTGTTGCTTTTTAAATTCGATATAAATATATCAGAGATATGTGAATGTTAATGCTACTTTTAATATTCGTTTCTAAATTTAATTTATTTCCAAATAATACATTTATATAATATAGAATAGAATAAAATTTATTACATTTTAGAATTTAATATATTTATATAATATATATATATATATATATATATATATATATATATATATATATATCTCATTTTTTTTTAATCGAATAGCTAAATTATATCTAAATGTGAGAGCAAAAAGTGTTCGTACAAGGAAATTTGTTATAAAAAAGTCTTATTTATAGAAAATAAACATTAATTAGTAATTTTATATAATGAATACATTCTGTTCTTAACAAACGAGCTCCGCATATATGCCTGATTTTAGAAGCTAAATTTTTCGTTTGTACGAATCTTTTTTGAGCATTCAAATAATACAATTTTTAATTTTCGCTTATTTTTCAGATGATATATTTTGTATAATTAATACACATCTTTTTGGTATATATAATTTTAAGAAACTTAGGACTTTCTCCCACTCCCACAAGGGGTTTTTTTAGGAGCAGAACGATGCGCCTGTGTACTCACTTTTTTTTCAAAATATTCAGAAGTTTTTAAAAATTGCCTGGACACAAGTAACTTTCGTATACACGATGAAGGTTAAGATACAAAGAGTGGAATATTATTTCGTATCATACCAAATATTTCTTAAGGCTACGTGCGGCATTGATATGTGTTTAGTAATGTACGACGAGCGTTACAAGGTTGCGTACACAAGGTCGCTGCTTGTTGTTATTCGCTTGGAGACTCGAGTCGGTATAGGTAATGGCGCGTGTCGTTCTGCGTGTCGTCACGTTCCCTATCGAAACACGAATTCCTCCTACGAACAATTAGCTCGATCTGTGCAATTAATTGACTCCCAGCGCTAATGACTTTAAATTTACAGATTATTATAAGATATTTTTATATAAGGACTGATGATTTGGATCGGGTAATGAGATATCTCTTATTAATATCCAAATCACTAATGAATTAAATTAAATAAAAATTAAAAAGTTTTTGATAGCCAATGCTGGATATTGTTGCAATTAATGTTTATTGTATATAACAATTAATTGGACATTTTAATCCTTGGTTAGGATTCTCTTCAGCAATTACATTAATAATAATTAAAATATACAAAATTGATTACAATTATACGCATAGATCATTAAATTGTATTTAAGATCACAAAAAATATTTCTTTATCGTTATGTGAACTGTGAATGATAAAGTATCTGAATGAATAGTCAATTCGCATCTATATATGTCCAATAATGTCTATTAAATTTTCAAATTTAAATAATAAAATCTGAATCAGTGAAAAGAAGATTGAAATTTAACTAAAGGTAATCAAATTAAATTAAAACCTTATATAGCAGTTTATTTTAAAGATAAGCATCATGCAATATTGACAATACGCTTGTCATGGATTTAATGAGATCATGTCAAGCAATAATACAACAAGGCACTCAATAAAATTAAGGAAGAGGGGAAAAGAATCAAGTCTTATTATAGAAACTAAAATAGTGTATAAGGGATTTAAAAACGTGTCACTTTGTATGTTTAAGCTATTTTTGCTTATGTATACGATATTAATTGTTCGTTTAAAAAAAAGCTTGATCTGAAAAAAAACTTTCTTTATCTAAATTTTTGTTAGTCGAAATTCCAATCTATGCGCAGCGATTACGCAGTAATTAGTATTTAAACAATTAATATTTAAAAATCGCTTTTCGATTTATTTTAATAAAATGGTGATTTAATTTAAAATGACGTTAACGTGACCTATTCACGGAAATCAGATTGATCAGGTGATTAGTATTTAATTTTAATACAATGTATTTATTTGATCGAAAGATATTTTTTTTCTCACTGTAGAAAAGCGAATAAATATGTTGAACGGAAAGATTGAGGCTAATCCTAAGGACAAACGGAACGAATTAATTCCTTTTCACGGTTCTCCGTTCAGTAGCCAGGCGTTAAATACGTTTATGCGGTTTTCTTAATTCTTCTTAGAGATATTGCGAATGGAATTTCGCTCGTCGTCTACCACTGAGCATGCGGATCTCGCGTGTTTCGAGAAAAATCATCTTTTCTCACTGCCGTCGAAGAAAGAGAAAGAGAGAAGAAGTAGAAGAAGAAGGGAGGAGGGAAGAGAGAGAGAGAGAGAGAGAGAGAGAGAGAGAGAGAAAGAGATGAGTTCGTCGTCGTTTTACGACTAAAAGGGGCTACCCTCTCGTCGATCCTTCGGGTGGAATGAATCTCTTGCTGGGTAATTAGGCAGATTACTTTCCGGAGTCGTTCGAGTCCCGGTTTCTTACTCCGTAGTCCGCAGTAGGTGCAGTATATATTTCGTCTACGCCGGTAGCCGGGGGTTGCAGGACAATTAAAGGAAGAAATTCTTCGGGCTCGTGGGGCGAGAGAGCCTCGGCGTGACGTCTGTAAGCGAATTCGGTGCGGCCGATTCGAGCGCGGCTTAAATTCACCGCAGAGCTAATCGACCAAAAGGCGCGTTTCTAGCGGAAGTAATGTCGCGCTTAAAGGTCTCTTCTACCCCCGGCCACTATTCAGAAACGCCGCGGCGATTACCGAAAATATCGTTGCGGCGGGGAAAGATCTCTTTCTCTCTCGTCATCAACGATAGGAGAAGGACCTTGAGAATGAAGGAGATGCGAAAGGGAAAGAGCCGCAAAGGTTACAGGAAAGGGGGGAGAGAGAAAGAGAGAGAGAGAGAGAGAGACACTACGCGCGAATGTAACGTTTTTATTTATGACCGAAAGAAGATCCAGGCCTCCTTCGACTGTGTCGGCGAGGCGGTCGCTTCCCGTTAATTAAATAATATTTCTCGTGAAGCCCACGGGAAGCACCAACGTAAAGCCTCACGATAAGAGCCGCGGGGGGAAATCGTGTCTTGACGGGGAAAGGGAGAAAGAAAGAGAGAGAAAGAGAGAGAGAGAATGGCCCCGCTAAGAACACTTATTGCAGTATTGAGATCGTAACTCAGAGGCCAGACCCGTCATAAACGCGTCTCATGCTATTCTTTTTCTTTCTTCTTTTCTTCCCTTTGTCGTTTTCTTTTACTGGTACCTTCTTCCCAGATTCCTCTCGATACTGTGAGGGAGGATATGTTTAACAATCGCCTACGTACGGCGACGACAAAAAATCAAGTACCTGTTTGGAGTCGAAGTTGTATAGAACAGTTCTGTGTGCTTCCTTTCATTCCGTTTTATACATACTCATTGCACGATCAGAGAATGGCGTAATTTGCGACTATAGGCATACTTTCAATCTCGTACACTTCCTCTTTCCCACACTTTATACATCGTAAAACTAACAACTTTATTTTTAATAATTGTCTAAACAAATTTTTTGGTTACATTTTCTAATTTTGGAAACGAAAAATATTTTCTGTATTCTAATTTTACAGAAATACACTATGCAAAATTAAAGAGCTTTTAATAATTTTTAAAAATAATGTAATATTTTATTCCGTTATTCTTTGTTGAGATTTCATTTTTTAGAAAAATCTATCTAGTCTATTATCATCATTCGTTGCTGCGTCGTTCTGTTTATTACAAATAGAGATTATTCAATTCACTATTAATAAAAAGTTAACTGTTTGAGTTTGAAGAGGAATGTATATGTGTGATGTCCACAAAATGTCAACTGCCTAATTTACTCAATAAATAGATCGTATATCGTGTGTTTCTTCTTTATACTAGAGCCTGTGTTCCGCTATTAGCGAATAGCTGTGGCGTGCACATGAGCATGTAATAATGCGAATCGCAATAACGATTCGCACACGCGACGCGATGTAGCGATGGTGATCGCGGCTTCATAACAGCGATTTACATCCCATAATCTAGCTCAAGTTATCGAGCTTCACACTATCAACTTCAAATCAGGTTTTAGATATCGCATTTGTCTGAAATAATATAGTGAACACTTCGTATTTTATCACGCAACGTGATAACGGACCGTTTGGTCCATCTATCACGACCTATATTACCATTTTACAACTTTCCCAGAGCTTGTATACTTCACTTGAGAGAAATGAGAAAGGTCATGATGCGTGTCAGTGCTTAGCAATTTAGTAGCTCATTGATAAAAACCGTTAACTCCATTTTAACATTTCTTTTTTACAAAAACAAAATGCTTGCATAATTTTTCTCATTCAAAGATTTTTTTTTTAATTAGAAAAAGTTCATTATTTTAGTTAACAAAACGTGTATAATGTGCCATGAAAAATATAATTTTTGTGTATTAAGATAGAGTGTACTTGATTGATTTTGCAATTGGAGAGAAAATTTTAGTTAATTTTTGGAGTAGTGTCTATCATTTTTATTAAATATAACTAATAGATGTAATTGTATTTGTATGTGTAATTGTAATTGTATTTGTAATAGTAAGGATTTGAGGATTTAAATCTTTTTTACTTTTCTCTCTACAATAATAAGGATGATTTATCTTCTTTTGCAATTAGATCCATTTTTTCTCTTGTATTTTATAAGGTATGTACATTTTTTAAATTCAATTTATAACCAAAGAATTAAGGAATCCAAAGGTTCCGATTATATCTAATTTTTTTACATTTTGAATATATAGCTGCTTTTGCATATTGATTACTCAGTTATTGTAAACACATAAATACAGTATGATTGGAATTTCAGTAATGTATAATTCATTTTCTCTGATCAATATAAAATGGATTTAAAAAAAAAATGAAAGAGTGAATCTTAATTTGAATCTTAATTAAAATATATTAAATAAAATTATAATCGAGATAATTTTTCATAAGATTTTTTTATACGAATATGTATTGAAACACTGTATGTACCCGCACACAAATGTATGTACTGAATCTGATAAATAGTTAAACGGATATATAACAATCAATAATGAGATCTTCAGTAATAACATTTCTACAAAATAACATACTAACTACACGAGAGATTTTTTTTCATTAAATCGATAACTATTTCCTATAAATCTCGTGAAATTTACAACTCACTTCAGATTTATCTGACCGATGAGATAAACGATATTCCGATCCCGGTAGGTACGTGCTTTATAAAGTCGCGGGACCAGTAACCATTGTTTTTTCTTCACCGTCTTAAAACCGGCTCTAAAACTGATAGAAGAAGATCGAATTCGATTATTTCAAATAATTGGTAATAATTAATTATGCGCCATTAGCTTAATGGCGAAAAGGAAGACGGGAGCCGGTCTCCGTCGCGTTCGACAACGACCGAATTAAGATTGGGCCTGAAAGAGTGGATATAAAACTTCAGATATTCGCTCTTCTTTCTGCCAACGTAGAGGAGTAAGAACGGACGATCTTCACGTGGCCGTTAACCCTTTAAGTGTCGGCTGAACTCGATCTACTCGTTAGGTTATCGCAAGTCGTTCCGACAGCCGGGAGAATGGCGCAGAATGTACTGCAGGTAATCGAGAGGAGAGTAGTGGAACCTGCCAGATATCGCTGGGAAAGGCGAGCAGGTTTTAGCGGGACATTTGCTTAATGTAATTCTATATATATATATATATAGAGTGCCTCTTTCTCTTTCTTTTTTATCTCTATTTTATCAAGTCTCATTTTTAAATGCTGAAATCATACAAATGAAAGAAAGCGACAACAATTTTAAAATAGAGAAGAAAGTATTATGATCAATCTATAATAGTCCCCTTAATCTCTCTGATATTAAATGATTATAATTATTTAATATAAAAGATAAAGTACTAATATAAATAATTAAAACTATTATTATTCATTAAAGATCTCAAAATATTGCCAAGTTCATCGATTGTTCTCAGATTTATTATTAAGATCCTTTATTGATTTGTACATTTTTTTTAAGCTTCTTAGAAGCGCATTGTGAACTTGTTATGTTATATTCGTGATCTTTTAATGATTTGGATACCCTTTCCCAACATTTTTTATGTGATATTTTTCCGTCATTAAATTTTTGTTTCATTTTTTGATAGGTTCTTAATAATAAAATAGTTGCCGTCAACACTGACCGTTGATATAAAGAACTTACGTAAAATTTATCAACTATAATTAATATTTGTACTATAGACATTAAAATTAATATTTTTAAAAATTACATATATTTAAGAAAAATAATAACAGAACCATTATTTTAATCTTACTCTCGTCACAATTATCCGTTGATGTACATACATACATTAATTAAATTCTTTGACATTTCTTTGTTTTGCTTAATTTCAGAATGCGCCTGTTGATTTTGATCTTTACTAGCAATACATAAAAGAGATGGTAAAGTTAATATCTATACATAAAATATATATATATAATTATATACTTGTATTAATTATATATATTTATATATGTATATATATATATATATATATATATATTTTTTTTTTATATACTTAAAAATAATAAACTCATAAAAGTAAGAACCTGCGCACAATGAACAAAGAATTAAGAACATGAAGAAATGTTAAATACTGGAAAAATAAAAAAATTAAATATACAGATTAAATGTAACACACAATGAATATAAATAAGCTATAAGACATATGTTATATTTTATTTGTATCTATTGTATAAAATATTTAATCTACTAAATTTTTTTTATTTAATATTTAATATTTATTTCTATTTCTAATATTATATTTTTTTCCATTGTGTAAGACCTAATAAAGAAAGGTATATAACAAGGTTTTTACATTACATAAGGTTATGTGATACCATCATGTCAAAATTTCACAATTAATATTTATTATCTGAAGCAGCAGGCTGTGCGTCCGCGGTATAATAATACATCATACATCTTATCAGCTTCGTGATCACATAACATAACTTTTTCCATTTTAAGCAAGCAGTCATCGAGCAATCGTGAAATAAAATAAGAAAATTTCAAATAAAAATTTTATAGGATTGATGTTGACTTTATGAACTTTCTGCTTCAAAGATAATCATTTAAATTTTGTATTAATTCTATATTTTTCACGTATGAAAAAGAATCAGCTATAACCGTTATGGCTTTATTTCCTATTGGTTGATTATTAATTAAGTTATATTATGTGAAATGTAAATGGGAAAGCTATAATACTACTTTCTCCTCTATGTAATGTCCGGGCTGATGCAAATTAACCACGCCCTCGCGTGCGATTGCAATTAACATAATTGCACTCGTTAGAGACGAGAAGCGGCAAGACAAGACCGGCAAAAAATATTCGGAAGGTCCGTGCGGGATAAAAGGGTTAATTTCTTTTCCATAATGCTCGCGGGACGATGTTCTTTCGAATCATGCTTGTCCACCGATAACGATACGAGTCTTCAGGAATGCTGTTCGCGTTCTGCCAATGGAATTGCGTTTTTTCTTTGTGTTTACACAGCATCGCTAGTTTTTGCACGTATTGGCAATATGTGTTTGTAAATACTCAAAGTGTGTTCCGATCGCTCTATGTGTAAATATAATTCGCGCTGTCTTGATGTACGTGCAGAAGTCGGGCGTGTGTAATTGACTGTCTGTCACGCATAAATTCCCGCGAAATGAAATGGAAATTATCTTATCTTCATCTAAACTTCAGCCTTTGACTGCTGTTAGCTGTAGGTATACATATAACTAAGAAGTCTGACTCCAAAACGCACCGAATTAAATTGCGATGTCATTCGCGTTTGAAGTCTCACTTGTAACAGTCTCTAAAATTGTTACTTTAATGATCGGAAATTTTTATTCGATAGTATCGATCTCGCAACAATTTCGAATATAAAACAAGTTGATAATTGAATAAAATTTCATAACATGTGCCTCTTTAAGATGAAGGCATATATTAAAAGCAATAAAGTTTTTTTGATCGTTATTAATCTATCATTTGGTACATGAGTTTTTTATTGAATTTAATAATCACTTAATTATAAAACTTTATTACAATAAAATCGGATAATGATTCAGTTGTGTTTTTATCTACGTTTTTTTTATTCTACGTTTCTTTTTATGTCCGTTTCGATGATTGCTACCTGTGCATCAATTTATTTGCCGAGCACTCTATATTTATTCCTCATTCCTTGTATTATGTCTCATTCTCGTCCTTATATCTCTCATCGCATCTCGTTGCTCGTTGGTCCAGACGATCCAGACGTCGCGACGCCGGTATTCTCTTGTACACGAGCACTTCTCATGCATTTCCCGCAGATGCAATACGTGCGCATGGTGGTATATAGGTGGCTAGAGAATGGCTGAACCAAATTGCGGAGGTGGGACGGGCAGGAAAACGGGCGCCGAGACGCCAGACGCCGCGTCGGGCGCCGGCTGTCCTAGACTCGGGACAATGACCGCGATGTTTGTCGAGCGAAATGGTAGAAAAAGGGAATCGAGCCAAGGGATGAGGCTACCTACCCACTACGTATTTTCGAGGTATTTCGGACAAGTACGTCCCGTCGCGAAGAAAGAAAGACCCGTTGTAACGGGACGACGAGAACGAGAGAAAAGGGAGTTCCCGCTGCCAAATGTTGGTGGTGAGGTGAGAGATGGTGTTTCAATTTCCAACGGAGAGGCAATCTCAATGTAGGCTACAAATACAACGAAGTTGTATTTCGTCTTGGCGACGATATCATCTGTCATATAATCGACGAGCTTATGGTTGTTGTCTATTTTTTCGCTGAAGTATGGCTTCTATTTTCTCTTATGGATGACTTTCTCCTTGCTAAACAGTTCATGTATATAATAAATTTTAGAAAAGCGATAAATAACTTCCTATGACAGATATTCCAAGATAATGATGGATAAGAAGTCATGACATTCGGAGAGCTTTCTCTACATTTCAAATCCGCAATTACTTTACGATGTAACATCGTTAATTTCAACGGCATTCACATCATTATTAAGAAATAAGGTCAGTCAAGATAATTGTGGAGGCCAGGCAAAAGGCAAATGCGACATGTCCTAATAATGTAATTGACGGCTTTCATGATTTCTCTTAATGTTAAATAAATTGCTTAGTTAGTACTACTTCTATTATTTAAATAATTAACTAGAATTATGAATTTGGAAGAGTTATAATATTAGAATAAATAGCTACCCAAGTATAGGTCGACCAACTGCAAGCCATTATAAGCGCAGCATACTGAGCCCGTTGTCAGTATTTAAGTCGGAAATTTCCAATTGGGATTTGGGGCGAACGGTTAAACTATTATTTTACAACGACTACTATATTATCGGAAAGTATTCCGTCACGATTACCTCTATTTATCTTACACAAAAATAATTCAGTAACATACATCGCGAAAAAGAAGCCGAGGAATGCTAGATTGAATGCATTCAGTAGCTTGTAGATTGTTGCACTGTGACAATCATTCTCTAGGTGCATTCGAGTGTCAAAACCGCAAATGCGCCGCATGCAAGTAATTCCATCCATTAACGATCGGTGTCGATCTCGTTACGATCTCGTTACGATTTCACATCTGAAGGAAGAAACGAAAGCGCGACTCTCGGCACCTATTGGATTACCGATCGCTACCGCGGCATGCTTATACAGGACTGATATTCTATTATGTGTACGCAAGTGAGGTAGTCTGCCGTGAGAAAAGACTGGCCGCAATATAAGGAGAGAAGAAATAAAAAGCCGTGGCGTTGGCTTACGCCCACACGTTGCAGAATGTGTACCTATCTACCTACCTACCGTACACGAACCGATCGCTATTTAGATATTCCGCGCAGACGAAGATGATCGCGCGTGAACGCGCGGCGTATGTTTCATGCGAGCGAAAGCAAGCACCACGATTCACGAAAGATTCGTGGCCGCATCGGATTCACGTACCGTGACCGGATATTATCTCAATTGAATGGAGATTGTTGAATGGCATTTAAGCAGGCTTTGGTGAACAATCGCAGCTATAGGTTGATCGAAACAATATTTTGCGATACGTTGCAATATCGAACAGTTGCGATATTTGAAGATACTGAATGTCTTGCTATTATACTACACGGAAGAATGATTCTTCTAAAAATTTAACTATCCACACGGAGAAAAATAATTGAGATTTTTACCTTAGAAAATTAGTAAAAATATTCTGGCTCTTTTTACCGAATTTGTGATAAATTTTATTTGCCTAAAAGTAAAAATATCGGAGATTTCAAAAAGTGTACAGTATGATTATATTACATCATTTCAAATGACTATTATCTCATAGTAAGATAAATCATACTTTCAGTAAAGTCATACTATTCATAGTACGATAAATCATTACTTACAGTAAAGTAAATATCGTATTTTCAAGACGAGCACAAACAATTCTCAGAACTTTATACATATATTATTTTTTACTACGCAGTAAAGTAAATTTTGTCAATGCTAAAGAAAAAATATTCGATAAAATAAATTCTACTGTTTATTAAAATGTTTAATACACGGAAAAAACAGGTTGGTCTATACAGAAATCTGGTAATGCCAATCAGATTAAATAGTAAAATATGGAACGAAAATATTTATGTGGCTGCTTGTACCATAGGTACAATAGTTAGATTACGTTATGTTACAACAATGATGACATTTCACATATATTTTTGTATATATATATTTTTGTAAGCGTGGTGTAAGCGCGGTGTCGCTTTTGCTTTTTGAAATTGCAATTTAATTTATAGCATGATATAACAAGAAATTAATTCCTATTAATAATTTAATTCTTATTATTATATATCATGCTTTATAATGCGATTGACGTAACTATATGGATATACAACTTATCCATAGTAAATAATCCCCCAATCAAGTTTTAGTTGTCACAACCAGATCGCGCCTAACTACATTGATGTAGTTGACACATCAAAGTAAATAAATTGTATCAACCATACACGTTCCTATCACAAGAAGATAACTAGGAAGATGTTTCTATATTGTTCACAACTAAATATTTTTAGTTATGCGAACTATATCTTTTTTTCTGTGTAAATTATAAATTTACTTTACAACGACAATCTCATATACCAGAAATGTAAAGAAAATTTTACATATGTAGATACACGTATTCCTATAAACTTGATAATTCCATAAAGTTTACTAGAATTCTAGCATATATTACTGTACACTTTTCTCCGTGTATATAGGGTAACTTGATGAAGCCAACACTTGGTCGATCTATAACTGCCAACCATTGGCCAACATTCTTAATCGATATTAGCTAATACTAACTGCCATAATATTATGATATTGGTGCAGTATTCAGTAGCACTATCGGCAGCTGACACTGGTCCAGCACTTGGCTTTACAATCGGTTCAGTGCTGGGCATGATAATTAATGTTAGCACCGCCAATAGAAATAGAAATATTGATATAGAATTTAAAGGATACGAAAAACAACTAGATATTCGAACGTTGTGTTATTCGGATATATGATTCGGCGTGTCGCACAGAAGAATCGTGGACCACTCGCCGATATTGACCGTCCATGCGCGTATAGGGGGATTTAAGGACCACACGCCGGCTGGTGGGTCGGATCACCAGCGTAGCTAGGTAAGGGGTCGGGCAGTAAATTAATTATGGCTTAAAACATCGTTAGGATCCGCCGCAGCCGACGGTGGGTTCGGTTATTAGCGCAGTACATCATATCTCAACCATTCCGCGCCTCTTCTAGCTGCGACCGGCTTTCACGCGTTGCTTTTTCGCGCATATGTTTTTTATCCTTTTCGCGTTACTGTCGGACATATGTTCCATAGAAAGAGAAAGAGGGAGGGGGACAGAGAGAGAGAGAGAGAGAGAGAGAGAGAGAGAGAGAGAAGAGAGAGAGAGAGGAGAAATATACGGTAGAATTATACGATAGAAAAACAAATGGTTGGGTACGTGGAACGGACGCGCTTCTGTCCGCACGATGTCTCATTCGGATTGCTGTCGCGCACGTTCGTCCGGTCTTAGTCGCGAAAACGGCCATTGTATGTCCCACCGTCGT
>Ga0157364_1003471_pt1 | contig 15298 bp, 10 predicted proteins | sample AttsexASBM2_FD_111476 | JGI IMG/M metagenome (GOLD analysis project Ga0157364, IMG submission 111476) | Fungus gardens microbial communities from leaf cutter ant in Ribeirão Preto, State of São Paulo, Brazil - Atta sexdens ASBM2 | ecosystem: Host-associated > Fungi > Mycelium > Unclassified ...
CACACACACACACACACACACACACACACACACACACACACACACACACACACACACACACACACACACACACACCCACACACACACACACACACACACACACGCACACACACACACACACACACACACACACACACACACACACAAAACATATATTTACATATATACAGCATATACAGTTATAAAATAAAATTCTACCTTAATATCTTCTGACATAAATTATATTACAACTCTTAAAGCTTCATAATGTGTTCTTTGCTTCCTGTTTCTTGTTTTTTACTTTATGTCTTTTTCCTTCTTTTCGATCATTTTACCAACAATCGCGTTTTTCTTCATTCTCTCTCTCTCTCTCTCTCTTTCTCTCTTTCTCTCTTTCAAAATTCGTCAACTTTATCTCATAAAGGGTATCAGAAAAAGCAAATAAAAGACAAAAAGGCAAGAAGTAAAAAATAATAATAAATAAGAAATAAAAAGAAACAAAAGAGCACTTACAGATTAGATTTAAGTCTCTCGATAACTTGTCTGATAATAGATAAATTTATCTTTCCTGCTGCTCAATTAGTATATTATGTACATAAGCATGCAGCGCAATATTCGTGGAAATCCTACCGCAATGGAATGTCTGTCTGAAAACGCTTCGAAGGAAAAAAAACTCACATCAGCAACTGCGCTGGCAATCACGCAGCGGGATTGTGGAGAAGGGAACCTGAAGTTTCTAACGACGTGTATGTGCACCAGTACGGCATTACGCCTCGCACATGATAAGCTCGCGCGGAGAAAACTTGTCGTGGCTACAGACAGTGCTGTTTATACTTATATAAGTAATTTTACTCCAGGTAATTATATTAATTTTTCTCAACGCATCTACTTCATCACATCAGGCGTTGCCTGTACTTGTTCTATCTAATCTACCTTATAGTTTGTATTTAGAATATTGTAGCTTTTTCTTTCATTAACTTCATTGGCATCTTCACGGGTACAATATTAAAAGAGAAGGTTTTATGCAAATGTAAGCCCGGGAATGCTTTATTAAATTAGTGCTAACAAAATGTCGCCTGGGAAGGATACTATTATGCTATTATATGCTAACTACTTTTTAACTCTTTTCATGCAATTATTTTCTAATTTAGTTATCATGGTAAAAATATCATGGTACATAAGCGTACACTTCCAAATTCTAAAAATGCTAAAATATAATATTTCAATAATTAACGAAAAATTAGTTTTTCGTTAATCGCGCAGATAATTTTTCGTTAACTAATGCTCTTCTTTTCTCTTCTTTTCTCAAAATGATATACATTAACGGTTCACACAGTGTTGTTTTTGTCGGATTTGCTAACTTAAAAATTACAATTGCTAAGCGTAATTAATTCAACCGATACTTATTTACAGAATTTCTAATTAATAATTAATAAACAAATTATACGCAGTATAATAGATAGTAATAGTTGATAAATAAATTCGATCAAAAATTGCTAGCAAATTAGTATCATTTGTGTAAGCATTAAGTGTTTTGTCGACTTAGTTTGTTATTACAATTTGATAGTAAATTGGCGGCAAAAATAGAATAGAATTGAAGTCGAATGCAGATTTTGTTCTATCTCTATCTCCAATTTTCATCACTGTAATATGCCAAAACTTATTTTTCTGACATCAATCAACAATTTATTTTGTTGACAAATTTTGCTATACTTCTGCCAACATTCTATCAACATTATGCATATATATATATATATATATATATCTCAAATTTTTTTACCAACAAAATTTATAAGAGATATTTTGTAGAATCTCGATTACATAGTGTAGCACCTACCTTACGGAAATATTACTTCTAACATTATTATTTGATAAGTTAATCCTCGATTAAGTTAATCAGCATTTAGTCAAACTTTTTATTCTTTCGAAAGTGCTTGAAATTTATTCTCGATTATTCTGACAGTCTTTTAAATCATCTTTTATTTCATGAAATCTCATCCTTTCTTCTATTATTGCTTCTATTTTTCTATTCAATCGATTTTTAAGATATATCCAAAAAACTGAAAATCATTGTATATATGCGCGAAAGAAATGGTTCTCTCTTAAAACTGTGTTTTAGCACTGAAAATTTCTAAATTTACTTATTTACTCCATGTAGCATACACACACCATTAAAATCAAAATTTGTGGGAAACAAATTTATTGGCAAAGTTGACAAGGTTCTCTTGTTAGGGTTTCCCGGTTTTTTACAAATGCATAGTTCAGAAACAAAGCAGTATATATGTGTAGGTTGTTATGAGAGCAAAAAGTTTGATGGATTTCAGTGATCGAGTAGGTCAGAGTATTTGGGCAAAGCATATTATAATTTTAAGGAATAGAATAAATTAAAATTATCAGTTTGGTCAAAATATGTTATTATGGTCAAATAATGTTATTTTTTAATTAAATTAAGTTAAAGTTAAATGTGGTTTGTAAAATTAATTTAGTTAAGATAAAAGTTAAATAAAAAAAAAACTAATTCAGTCAAAGTTACATTATTGATTGAATTAACTCAAATTAAATAAAAAAATTAATTTGAAAAAATATTATTTTCATTAAAGTAAAATATTCTATTTTTTAAAAATCAATTTACTTTAAATAATAAAACAATTAGAATACAAATCAATAAATAAATTTAATATCTTATTTATAAATTATACGAAATAATAAAGATATTTCTTGTACAATAAAATTCTAATTTTTAGTATTTTTGCATAGATATTTTCATATTTTAATATATTTATATATTATAAAAGAAAAACAAAATGTAATATTTAAAAATGTAAATAAACTACTCTTTGTGCTGACAATACTTGTACATTTTTTAAAAATTACATGTACATAAAGTTCTTTTTATTCTTTATCGCTTACTAGACATAAAAGGATAGCATGGTAACAATAGTACTGATAACGTTCTCTAAATGTAGTCCATCTGGAGACATGGTAATGTCTCGGCGTTAAGCATGTCGTGACTTCTTTATCGCAAACTGGCGAGTTGCATCAGATCGGATCTCAATAACAGCTATCCTGATCGAGTTTTATAGAAACCCGATCCATGTTCATTTTTGGGCACGACGAGCGCCCATCAAACATTGAGCTTTTTTTTTCTAAAACTAATTCTCTAATATTTAAGATTTTATAAAAAATAATATTGGCATTTAAAGAGATAAAAAAACTTTAAACTAAAAATAAAAAAATAAATCAATTAAAGTTTATAAATAATTAAATCACAAATTATTATTTTTTTAATTTTTTAACTTACTTTAATTACTATTCAATCATGAACATCTTTATATATTCTTTTATACTCACTTTCTTGTAACTTATTAATTCTTTTAGAATGTTTAAGATATAATTTTTAGAAAAAATTTAATAAAAAATTATATAAAATGAATACTGAACTAAATTCGTAAACGCATGCGCGAAAAATCTGATTCACAAGCTGTATTCGATTTTAATGCGTTCAACATTTTTATGCTTTTTTATGTTTTTATGAATGACGAAAATGTGTTCTATTGTTCATTACGAGTAAATCTACTCACATTTCATATATTATAAATTTTTATTACTAGCAATATATAACACAAAGGCGGCATAATGATTATAAGCGCTTAAAGCGCATAAGCGCGAAATCGAACGCAGCCACAATCAGCTGGAACTGACTCATAATCTCGTGTCTGTTAGAATTTGTATATACTCGCACACAGAGCAGACATTCTTTTTATCCTTTGTTACAAACACTGACTTCTTTGCACTTAACCAAATTGATATTAAATCGATTTAAAAAAGTTGATAAGAAATACTTTGAAGTTTGTGAAGTGAAAATATTCATAGTTTCATACACAAATAAACTAAAGTTTAAAGTCAAATAACCTAAATAAATACGGTGTGAGCATGACATTCGCAATATTATGTGAATATTTAAACACAAAAAATTTTTATATGTTGAAGTTTTCTGTAGAAACATTAATATCAATTTCCTAGCAAGAAAGTGTAAATATAATAAAATTAATAAAAAGGTCAAACAAAGCAATTAATTAAATCAAAAATTAAAATTAATTATTTATTAATATGCAATGCATGAAACGTTTCGATTATACTAAGCCTTCTGTTGTTTACAAATAATAAATTAAAAATTTTGGAAACAAATTGAATATATAAAATTCTTAATAATTAAAAATATTGGAAAAAAAATCGATAACATGTAATTAAACATTACATTCTTTATCACGTTGAAATCCATATTAAACTGAAACGTTCTTTGTTGAAAGGCGAGAAAGAATAAAGTCAAGGAGTCAAAATTCATGAAAAGTTATCTAAAGGTATGTATAATTCTGAACTTCACAATCAAAGAAATGGAACCATAATCCTGATTATTCATCTAATGGAATATATATCCAAATAAAAAGCTTCACGTATAATACTTCATTTATAATGATCAATATTAAGTTGAAATATCTGTTAGAAACTCAAGTTTTTCAATGAAATGTTGTAAAGTATTCCATGTTACAACAAAAGTTATTTCTTTATCAAATAATACTAAGATATTCCAAAATTTGATGTAAATTATTATTTTTAATAAAATATATGTTCAAAATGAATGTAAAGACAGAAATTGATTCTATAATATAAATTTGTTTTATTTTTAAATTTAAAAAACTTACATCCATATTTCTAGAGTTGTTAAAACTGTATAATTTTAATTCTCATACACAATTTATTTCCATATCATAATTTTTTATGTAAGTTATTTATTATTTTTGATTACATAATTATTTTTAATAAACTATATCTTTTTTCTTCTTACAGAAATATAATTGAGAATATCAAATATGAATCAGCAATGGATTATTGTTTATCTACTACTAGTAGCATGTACACATCTATCGCATCAGGTAAACATACTAACTTTTATCTATTTAACAATGATATACTTTTTTAATATGTTATATTATTTGATCTGAAATATCATTGTTAAAATTATTCTATAAATTTTATTACAGAAATCAACACCAGATTCATCAACTTATATAGCAGCTGTAGTAGAGTATCCCCCAATATATTCAACGAACAGCAGTGAGACTTTGAGAATAAATTCTGACGCATATGTGGAACTTATTAAAAATGCTAGTCTATATGTAAGTTTTCTTTAAAAAAAAAATAATTTCAAATATTCTATGAATTATATCAACAAATCAACATTCGTCCTAATATGTTTTATGTTACAAAAATTATTTAAAACCTCTGAATATTTTTTTAGAATACTGATATAATCGTTTTTCCTGAAGATGGTTTGACTACAATTCAATTGCCGGAAAGAGAAAAAATGGGAGAATGGACAACTATTATTCCTAGTGCCTCAGCTAATTATATACCTTGCAGTCAAAATACTATTGAAGTCAGCAAAGTATGTATATTTGATATATAATGCAGATTGTATACAAGTTTTGTATCACGAGAAATGGATATAATATATTGAAATTATCTATATAAAAAAATTTTGAAACTACAGACATTGAAAAAAATATCATGTGCTGCAAGGGACAATAACATCTATGTGGTAATTAATATCGCTGAGAAAGCACCTTGCTATGATGTACCTTGCCCAAGAGATAAAGTGTTTTATTATAATAGCAATGTTGTATTTGATCGCACAGGAAAAATTATTGCCAGGTTAAAACATATCTAATTCTTCGTTATAATTGCAATAAGGCATCTCGCAGTTTTATAATATATCTCTAATTATAATTAAACAGGTATCGTAAAACGAATCTTTTTAAAGAATACCAATTTAATGTGACAACAATACCAGAAGTAGTAAGTTTTGACACTGATTTTGGAGTGAAATTTGGAACTTTTATATGCTTTGATATATTATTTCACAAACCTGCGATAGAATTAACAAGAGATCATCAAGTTACTGATTTTGTATATTCTACAGCATGGTTTTCTGAAGCACCCTTCTTAACAGGTAAACAAAATGTCTGAATCTTCCCTTTTTTCAAGGTTTCATTGAAACATATATAATAATATTATTAATTATTCTAGCTGTGCAAACACAAATGGGATGGTCATTTGCTGAAAATGTAAATCTTTTGGCTTCGGGCTATAATAGACCCAGCTTTGGCAACGCTGGCAGTGGAATTTATTTAGGTATGTAAAATTACATTTTACATTTTAAATATTACTCACAGTTAAAATATTTTGAGCACAATAACATATAAAGACAATATTTTGATGCAGGTCGTAGAGGAATTGGAAAGGCAATAATGCCTACAGTTACGCATAAGGAACTATTGATATTTGAAGTAAGCAAAATAAAAAAGGAAATTAAATATAATAATAACTATCATTCAATGGATTCTTCAACGAATCAAACGAAAGTTATACCATTTCATCATGGGACAAATCAGCATATACTTTTAAAAAATGAGTCTTTTCAAGCCTATCAAACGTTTTCTTTGAAAGGCAATGCTATAGAAACTATCTGCCAAAATGGCTTCTGCTGCGACTTTAAAGTAGAAATTGCAAAAGTAGATCCAAATACAAAATATCGTTTAGTGGTTTTTAACGGAGATCGGTTTTATGGCGATGTTAAAGCTGGTATACGTACATGCAGTATAATTCAATGTTTGAACGACTCGGTTTCATCATGTGGTTCCGTACAAGAATCAGAGACGATATTCAGCAATATTGAGATCACGGCAACATTTCACAATTATAAAAACAATTTAATTATGCCATCTACTTTAAATCCCGATTTACTTCCGCTTAAAAATTGGACATTTCTTGATCACACCCACAATGATCATATACACGTTAACATGTTTTCAAATATTCATACAAACAATTTAGTAACATTTGGAATATATTCGAGGAACTTTAATAAGAACAACGCAAATAGAATATCATTTTGTATCGTTAATTATTTCATAATATTATTACTAACGTTATTGTTATCAAAATTGTAAATTATTATATTTATACACGCAACACGTTTATATACTTTTATCTATTTTTAAATATATTTTGCATATATTTTTATGCGACATACTGTCCAGAAATGTACTTTTTGTTTACATTCATTCAATAAATAATTCAATAATTTTTTGCTTCTACTTTTCAATATCAAGGAAAAGAAATTAGATTAGAAATTAGATAGCATAGTTTCTTGTAAATTTACAGATTGTGGCATCTAAAAATTGATGTGCACAATTTTTTTAACATTGTGTACATAAATGCAAAATATATTTTTGATATAATCATATATAAATATACTAGAATTTTATTGTAATATAAGATTGTTGATTATAAAATTATTATTGATTATATTAAATTAACACATATGCATATAGTATATTAATATATTAATATGTACAATTGTAATAATATATATATATATATATATATATATATATATATCAATGTATACTGTATAACTCGTATTCATATATTATTGCTAATTGTCAGTACAGTATAATATACCGGGAATAATAGATTTTCAATACTGACAGTCAATTGGAAGTAATATACGAATATGGCCACAGTTGCTTGTTTGACAATCGAAGTAAGATAAAATTTTTACGAAACTTCAGACATTACTTATACTGTCAAATTATTCTACAGCGATATAATAATAATAAATATATTAAATAAGTGTTACTATTAAAAATGTTTTTTTCAAGGAAATACGTACTCAGTGTTTTTATTGCGAATTATGATAAACGCATCTCATCCTTGTTACAATTATATCAAGTTAACTGTAAGTATTTATATAAAAAGTAAAATCTGTTACAAGAGAAAGATTTTTCGGGAAAGATTTGAAATATACTGAAATGTAAATAATATTACTAAATTTCTATTCAAAAAAGCTTGATATTTCGATAAGAAATGCACAATAGCATCCCTTTTACAGAATGTTTGACTTTCTATATGCACTTGAGGAAAGACAAATCATGTCCATCAATTAATTGGCCTTAATTAATCTATTATTTATGAATTATAATTTACATAAACTGCGTTCCACTTAACGCTTACAACGCTTGTGGAATTATTTCTTATCGTTTATCAAATGTTAAGCAAGGATAAATGATGCTCGCGAGCGTTGCGAGCGTTAAATAAAACGCAGCCATAGTTGAAAACCAGTCACATATAGTAAATCAACAATAAATGATTTCACAATGATATTTACAAATCATGATAGAATACTGTCCAGCAAACTAGAATGGATTGGGAAATGAATTCAGATTTTCAGAAATATTGATTTACGAATGTTAAAATGAATGCTTTTCAATCTTGAATGCATTTTTATTCATTTAAAAGATTGCATGGAACATATCTCTATGCTTTTCAATCTAAAACTAATAATATTAGTTTTTTTTGTGCACACAAACAATTATGAACTGTTCAATTCAAAATTTTGAATAGGAAATGCAATTTTTCAATCCAATTGCATCCAATTGAATCAAATTAAATGCAATATTATATATTGAAAATATGCATTCAGATAGAAAAAAATTTCAATCCATTTTAATCCATTCTCATTTGCTGGGTGATCAATAGTAATCAATAAAGTAATCAATAAAAAATAAATAATAACGTGATAATTAGTTTTATCAATCTTTCATGAATAATAATGTATACAATTACTCCTTGTATAATTACTTTCGCATTATTTTGAATCAGATTTTAAGAAATTGCGCAGATATACTGATTTTCCAAAATTTCCCAATTTTGATGAATATCGACGAGAATCTTTGAAAGATCTTAAAACAAGAAACCTTGATGAACGAAGAGCGTTAAGAAGTCTTTACACTTTTGGTAATATTTTTAAAAAATTTTATTGTATCTTTCCTGTATCATCGATATTTTATATCATCAAATATGTCTCTTCTGTGAAAACAATAAATATTTCTGTAGAATCTTCAGTTCATTCAAGTTAGATATATGTATATAATTAAATACAATGTTTTCAGTTGCTTGTATTACCGGATTATACGGTTGTAAAGCTCATTTACTGCATTATATATTGTTTTGTATGCCTTCACGAGATATCTTGGCAGAGGCTCAATTAGAAGTGAAATTAAATTGTATACCGGAGGGAAAAGTGTTAATCGTTAAGTGGCGTGGAAAACCTGTTTTTATTTACCATCGGTAAGGAAATTAATAAAAAAACTTTAACAATTGACTTTAAAATAATGAAAAAACGGAGTAAGACGGATACACATTGAAGCTAGCGAGAATGATCAATTAAATAATGCCGAAATTATCACATATGATATAGTAGTGAATGAATAGAAACCTTAAAAGGTATTTTTTTTTAAATCTTTATAAAATATTTAAAATATAAAAAATTCTCATAAATCTATTTAAAAATTTTTTTTTATATTTTAAATTAATAAAGATTTAAAAAAAATATCTTAAAGTTTCTGCATATATTCACTCACCACTTTCCTACTATCTCAGATTGTAACATCTCAAGCGATAAAATCGAAAATAAAAATTTTTCATGCATGAATATATATAAATATATATAAACATAAATATTCATAAACATAATCATATATGAAATATGTATGTTCATATTCATCTCTCTTTTGTAAAATTACTTCTGAATGTAATAAAAATAATATGAAATAGTAATATGAAAACATTAAAAATAATTAAAAGGATAATTTTTATATTATTTGTTTTAGAAAAAAATCAAGTTTGAAGAAATGTAAAAAAATTGTATATTATATGTAATTATATCTAAAATTATGTATAATTGTGTATAATTATGTATAAGCAATTTTTTTTACATTTTTCGAAATTTATTTTTTTCTGAAACGAATAATGCGAAAATTATCCCTTTAATTATTTTTAATGTTTTCATATTACTATTATTATTTTTATTACACTAAAAAGTAATTTTACAAAAGAAAAAGAAATTTATGAACATGTATGAACATATATATGATTATACATGTTTATGAATATTTACGTATGTTTATATATTTATACGTTTATATGTTTATATATTTATATATATATTCATGCATTTTTTATCGAAAAATAGAGGAAGATCGCCAATACCATATCATACCACTTTGTTTTTAGAGTTTAGATTATATCTCTTAAATAAGAGCTAAAAATAAAGCTTTAAAACCAAACTAAAAAGTGTCTTCTATTTAGAATGAAAAATAAACATATATATAAAAATAAGTTCTTTAAATAAAATTCTGTGAAAGCAAATTTCTACCGATATTTGATAGACAATAAATATCAGATTATTGGCAGAACTAATATTGCAGGTCACAATCAATTATCGATCAGGAAAGAGCAGTGGATTTATCAGAACTGCGTGATCCAGAAACGGACAATGATAGAGCTAAAAGATCGGAATGGCTGGTTGTGGTGGGTATCTGTACACACTTGGGATGCGTACCAATTCCAAACGCCGGCCTCATACCTGGCGGTTTTTTCTGCCCTTGTCACGGTTCACACTTTGATGCAGCCGGCCGTATTCGAAAAGGCCCAGCAATGACCAATCTAGAGATACCCGAATATTCATTCGTAGACGATAATAATATCATTATTGGGTGATGCGTCTCCGGATCGATACATATCATAATGAATTCTCGTGAAAAATATAATTTATATACTACGTCACAGTTTTTGTTCTTCTGTTCGAATTTCGAGCAAATAATTATATGAATGAATGTATTATAATTTTGTACTTCCAACAATATATTAAAGCTCGGTTCTAAAATAATGTCATAAGCCATCATAAATAATTTTTAAAAAAGAAGATATTATAATATCAAATCATGTTTTTTAGAATTACTTTTCTTTTTTCATTCTACAGATGATCAAATCATTGTCGATCAATCATTACATTGTTTTTGCATTTTTTGTGAATCTGATCTTATCTTATTAAGAATTATCGTACTATTTATATATAAAGCTATCAAATAAAAATACGAACATAAAAATATTACGGCACACACACACACACACACACACGCACACGCACCACACATACACACAGAAGATCTGTCATAAAAATTTTCACAACTTTTCGAAAAATATTTTATAGAGAATCGAATACGAATTTAAAATATATAGTCTATCCATAATATTATTTATGCAATTAAACAAAATTTTATATCAGACAATGGCAGAGAAATGTATTCAATGTATTTTTTCGAACCACAACTAATTGATGACCTATAGAATTTGAAATAACATTGTGAAGAAACATTCCTCATGGTGTAATTCTATAATAAGAAAACGTATAAAAAAAATTTAATTAACAATTATAATTGATTCGCCATTAAGATCATAAGTTGTCATAAGTTCACGCGAAATTTGAACGTGAAATATGATATTTAAAGTGGTTAAACTCTCTCATATAGTCTCAAGTCTAACAAATTCCTCCTACAAACTTAAGTTCAAAAGAAAACAGCAGTAGCACATTAATCTATCGATTTTTGGAGTTCGTGGATATGCAGAGCAGTATGCGCGAGAAAATCTAATTCCGATTTAATTGCTGCTGTTCGTTTGAAAACGCGAGGAAAAAAACTGAGCCATCGGCCGCGCTGACAATCGCAACAGGGAAGGGAACTTAGAATATGAATTTCTGTATAGATAACTTGAAACGCAAATGTGCACCAGTAGTATTACGCTACGTACATAAGTTCGCGCGAAGAGGAAACTTGTCTGCAGTTATATGTACATAAAGTAATTATTTTATTCTAGGTAATTATATCAATTATTTTTTCAATAGATTTATACCATTATATCACATATTGCTTCAATTCGTTCTATCTAATCTACTTTACAGTTTGTTTATATAATGTAGGATATTGTGACTTTGTCCCTCGCAAATTTGATGAGTAACGTTTCACAAGTACGCGATATTGGAAAAAAAGATTTTATTCAAATATAAATACAGAAATGAATGAAATTGATTAATATGAAATTTATTAAATTTGTGTTAATAAAATGTCAATCAAAAATGTCATATTATTATGTATTTTAACACTCTAAAATCGAATCCGATGTTCAAATTGCTTCATATCATAATATTTCACAATATCGATGAAAAATAGCTCGATTTTTAAAATACAAAAGAATACTATTGTCTAATTTTCAGATTAAAAACCATATTTTTATGTGTCTAAGTGTTATATATAAAAATTTAAATGATGGTAGCGTAACTTTTTCCAAAATTTTTTCAAGTTTTATCAGAATACGTATTAAGTATGCATCATTTCAAGTCCCATAGTATTAGAGGATTACGTTTCTAATAATTAGCGAAAAATTACACGCAGATAACACTAGCCGATAAAATTTGCAAGACGAGCGTGAGTCATTTCTAATATATTTTTGCCTGCAATAAGTTTTGTAAAAAAAACAGCGTTAAAGGCACTGACAACAAGTTTTTTTCTAAATTTCGTTTATGCCACTTTAAAGTACAACTTTTAACTTTAAAATGCATTTTATTTTTAATTTTTTAAAATGCATTTCAAAATGTTTTTTTTTCTAGATATAGCATTTTTAGATATAGCAAAATGTTTTTTTCCAAAAATAGCAATTTAAAAATAAATTTATTCTTTTCTCATGTAATTCATGAAAAAAGCATTTTGTTCCATCTTAAATAATGCTTTTTATACTTACATATCAATTCTTTTCTTGCCAAAATATAGGTTCAATAGGTTCAAAATAAATACAAATTCCTTTGCCTTTTAATTTAAAAAAACTTACGTGCATACGTCTGACGCTATTAAAAATCTATAATTTCAATTTTTATATATGATCTGTTTTCAAATTATAATTTTTTATGTAAATTACTTCTTATTACATAATTATTTTTTAATAAACTATGTCCTTTTTTGTTTTTACAGACATAATTGAAATTATAAAATATGAATCAGAAATTAATTATTGTTTATCTACTAATAACATGTGCACATCTATCGCGTCAGGTAAACATAAGCAATTTTTATCTATTTAGAAGTGATATTTAGCAGTACATACATTTTTAGTATATTTAATTATACTGTTCGATCTAAAATATCTTCGGCAAACTATTCTATAAATTCTACATATTTTATTATAGACATCAACACCAAATGCAACAACTTATATAGCAGCTGTAGTAGAATATCCTCCAACATATTCAACAAATAGCAACGAGACGTTGAAAATAAATTCTGATGCATTTGTGGGATTTATTAAAGTAGCTAATCTTTATGTAAGTTTTCTTTAAAAGAAAATAATTTCAAACAATTCACAAATTATACTAAAAAATTAGTATATTTTTGACAACATGTTGTATGTTACAAAAATTACTTAGGATCTAATTTTTAGACTATCTAATTTTTAGGCTGTTGATATAATCGTTTTTCCTGAAGCTGGTTTGACAACAGTAAATTTTCCGGAAAGAGAAAAATTGAAGGATTGGACAACTATTGTTCCTAATGCTTCATCTAATTATATACCTTGCTGCCAAGATACTTTTAAAGTTAACGATGTATGTATAACCAATATATAGTTCACACAATTTTTTATATAGCAAGAAACTAATGTAATATATTGAAATTATCTAAAAATTTTGAAAAACACAGGCATTGAGAAAAATATCGTGTGCTGCAAGGAACAACAAAATTTATGTGGTAATCAATATCGCCGAGAAAGAACCTTGCTCTGAACTTTGCCCAAGAGACAAAATGTTCTATTACAACACCAACGTTGTATTTGATCGCACAGGAAAAATTATTGCCAGGTTAGAACATATCTAATTATTCGTTATAATTATAGTTGCAATAAGACATCTCGCAGTTTTATAATATACCTTATCTAATTATAATTAAACAGATATCGTAAAACAAATCTTTCTAAAGAATACCAATTTAATGTGACAACAACACCAGAAGTAGTAAGTTTTGATACTGATTTTGGAGTAAAATTTGGAACTTTTACATGTTTTGATATATATTTTCGTAAACCTGCGTTACAATTAACAAGAGATCATCAAGTTACTGATTTTGTATATCCTACAGCATGGTTTTCTGAAGTGCCATTCTTAACAGGTAAACAAAATATGGCAAAATCTTTTCTTCTTTCTCAAGATTTCATCAAAACATACGTATATACGAGTACTGATATTAATTATTCTAGCTATACAATTACAAGCAGGATGGTCGTTTGCTGAAAATGTAAATCTTTTAGCCTCAGGTTATAACAGACCTAGTTTTGGCAATGCTGGCAGTGGAATTTACTTAGGTATGTAAAATTAGTTTTGAATACTTTTCACAATTAAAATATTTCATTGTGCAAATATATATATAATATTTTATGCAGGTCGTAGAGGAATTGGAAAGGCAATAATGCCTACAATTACGCAAAAGGAAATGTTAATATTTGAAGTACCCAAAATAAATATAGAAACTCGATACAATGAAGATCCTTTAAAGGATCAAAAAGTTTTATTATCTCACCATCAGAAGGAGCATGAATCACAGAAGAAATGGGAAAATGATACAATAATAGTCAATGATAAAATATTTTTGTTACATGATGATACTGATAGCTTTGAAACATTTCCTTTAGAAGAAAATATCACAAAAAATATCTGTCAGAATAACTTCTGCTGCGACTTTAGAATAGAAATTGCAAAAATAGACCCAAGTATAAAATACCGTTTAATGGTTTTTAACGGTTATCGTTCTATTCCAAATAATCTCGTTAATGATAATGTTGCCGTAAGTTCATGCAGTATAATTCAGTGCTCAAACAATTCAGTGTCATCATGCAATTCTGTGCAAAAATCAGAAACAGTATTCAACACTATTTATATTACGGCAAAGTTTGACAATCCTAAAATTAATTTAATTATGCCATCTACGTTAAATCCAAATTTATTTCCATTAAATAATGCAGATTGGAAGTTTAGTGTAGTTGATTTTTTCACTGAAAACGATCCACTACATGTTACTATATCCTTAAATAATCCTATAGATAATTTAGTAACGTTTGGAATATATTCAAGGCCTTTCAATACAAACAGTGCAAATAGAACATCCTTTGATATCATTAATTGTTTTGTAATGTTATTAGTGACTTTGTTATTATCAAGAAACTGAACAATCAGTTCAACTTACGACTAAATTTATAAGTTTTGGAACAGAATCCCATTGTAAGTGTAGAGAAATGCTTGTGTGTGTGTGTGTGTGTGTGTGTGTGTGTGTGTGTGTGTGTGCGTGCGTGCGTGCGTGCGTGCGTGCGTGCGTGCGTG
>Ga0157364_1003472_pt1 | contig 15297 bp, 9 predicted proteins | sample AttsexASBM2_FD_111476 | JGI IMG/M metagenome (GOLD analysis project Ga0157364, IMG submission 111476) | Fungus gardens microbial communities from leaf cutter ant in Ribeirão Preto, State of São Paulo, Brazil - Atta sexdens ASBM2 | ecosystem: Host-associated > Fungi > Mycelium > Unclassified ...
TCAATATTATCTGAGGGAGAGGTACTCTGTTTATATTTGTCATATAAATTTTGTGTGTGTGTGTGTGTGTGTGTGTGTGTGTGTGTGTGTGTGTGTGTGTGTGTGTGTGTGCGCGTGCGTACACAATTTATCCAAGGATAGATGTAAATCAACCAATTGACAAATGTTTTCAACCCTTTCGATTGAGTCTTCCTCAATGTAAAAATAAAAATAAAATCGATGAAGTATAAATTTAATATAAAAGACGCGATGCAAAGCAAATTGAAGTGTCGTTAACACATATTCATAAAATGATAATAATGCTGTTGTACACAATTTATTTTTAGATATATGGTTATTCATAAATTAACGAAATAAATAGTTTTTGGTATATTTTCAAAGGCGACTCTTGTACGGATTGTTGTTTTATGGAAACACATTTCAATATTAATATACACTTTGCATGAATTTTTATTTTATATTTCTCTCTTCTGACAAAGCCTATTTTACAATGTGCTTTTTGTTTCTTATTTCTTGCTTTTTATTATTTTTTGACATCTTGTATTTTTGCTTCTTATCTGGTTTTTTGTTTTACATCGTCCGAGATAAAAGTTAACCAACTTTGAAAGAAACGAGAAATATATAGCAAGAAATACAATTGTCGATAAAATGGTTGCAAAGAGAAAAAAGCAAAAGATAAAAAACAAGAAATAGGAAACAAAGAGCACATTGTAGAATAGGCTTAAAAGATTTGTGACTTCAGAAGCGAGAAAATACACGACATAGAAATGTATTTTAAAAACAATACTTACAAAAGAATTGACTTTGAAAATATATATAAACAAAGAAATTGAGATAGTAATGGTAAGCGAATAGAAATTTTACATTTTACAACAATTGATAAATTACGAAAATAGAAGATTTAAACTTCAAAATAATTTTTTATGATTTTTGAAATCCAATTGTATAAATAATAATCAAAACTGCGATTATCCCTTTCTGAATTAAATCCTTAAAACTTGAAATAAATCCTTAATACCTAATTCGGCCTTGATCAAGGGCGACAACTTCTTTGGGGGTTGGCGGATGATCGGCGGCGGCGACGGCGAACAGGGTGGTGTCGGCAAACCGGATGCGCTAGTAATATCCAGTGACTGCAACCAGGAGAGACTTGTCAACTCGGCCTCGACTCCATCGTAGTCGTCTGTGCTGTCCATGCTGCTGCTATCCATTATGGTGGCGGTGGTAGCAGCAGTGGTAGACGAGCTATCCTCCGTCGATACTTCAACTTCTACTAGATCGATCCTCATTTTTATCGTCTTTCATTACCCGCACCAGTTTGCCAGCGCGATAAGCGCCTGTTAAAAACAATGGTTCTTCGTTGCAGCGTTAATTTTTCCTAAAAGGTGCGTTCCTCGCGTTTTAGAGAATCGTCGAAGGTTCCAATAGACTAACAATAATCGAATTATTCAAGTTAAATTTTGTAAATTATAAGCGATGAAGATGCGAACGATTTTGTTCAGGAAACAATGATGACACGTTGTCGAACTTTTCTGTCCACTCGCAGGCTTTTAGTTTATTTAATATCGTGCAATATGGAGAAAAATTAAAATTCCGATTGTACTGCTTTCAGAATTGTTCACGCGTTACTTGGAACTCATGATTCACTAATTTATGGAAATGTCTTCTGACGTCATGAGAAATAACAATCGCGCGTTTGATGTTTGTAAAACTTCCTCTTTTCTTTTTTATTTTATCTTACGTACTATAGTATTATATACGTATAAATATAGAGAGCATTTTGTTGGAATTCACACATATTTCCCCGCACTCTTTGGGAGGCAAACGGCATCAATAATGCGTCACTCGTTAATGCTCGTTCGAGGAAAGGCACAACATTGATCACAATTTTAGAGCGAGGAATTTGCATTAAAAAAAAAGGAGATTATAAAAATCACGATACCATGCTCAAAAACTGAAATTAGTTCACGCTATTCCCGATAAAGACGAGGTATGCGCGTATATATGACAAGCATTTAACGACGACTGACTATGAGAGAGTGGCGTGCACACGGCATGGTCGGGCGAGTTCGACTGGTGGTAGCAAAGGGGTGGAACGCACTTGGCTGGCTAGCTACCTGCTTACCAGCGACCTGACAGAGACACCCCAGTGCGCGCGTGTGGTGACAGGTGCTAGATTCCCTCTCGCACAGGTGGACCATGTACACGCGTCGCTGGCCAGACCCACCAACTCTCTTTCTCTAATACTTTCCTTTTCGTCGACCCTTCCCTATAACTGAAATCAACGGAGAAACTCGTAATCCCGTTCATGGTGATTGGCGAATATGAGTGGCGACGCTGAAATATTTCAGATCGCAAATGACGTATGCAGATAAGACAGTTACATTAATTAAGATATTTGTCAGTTACGTAACGCATATTTCAGCAATATGGTGTCTTATTGAGTCCTTCTTTCCAAACATTTGAAATATAAAGATCCGAATTATTCCAAATATTATTCGAAACTGGAAAAACGTGAAAATCTTAAAAATTTTAAAAATTGAAATGAATGCTTGAACATTTAGAAAATTTGTCCTTCAATGTATTTAAATCTTAAATATATACAAAATCTTACAAACAAAATTGTTATCGAAAATTGTTATATTAGTAAGTAAAATAGATTTGATAAGTTTTGAACTTACTACACTAATTCTAAATTTTCATAAACTAACCTTTTTTGTGAAAAAAATATTCTTAATAATTAAATAAGTATATTACATGGCTCTAATAAATATAAATATGATTAATATAATAAATTTTGAAATATGTTAATATATTTACGTCCAACTTTAATCTAACTACATAAATACATTGTAAATAGTTCTTTTATTATTATTAACGCAAGAATATATAAATTTATTTCAATAGAAGATAATTACTACTTGTATTTATATCCATAACGAGCCGTTTTACTTTTTAATAGCATACAATTTAATAGCATGAAAAAATGTCCATCGTAAATCTCTTAAAAAATAATTATCTAAAAAAAGAATTACAGTTTTTATTATATTTTGTCATAATTTTAATTCCTCGATAAAAATTATTTTATATATGTACGAATATACATGTATAATTATACATAAACATACATAAACGTTCATAACATATATAATTATACATGAAATATGTCTATATACATCCATATTTTCTTCTTTTTTAATATAAAATTACTGTTAGTATATATATATATATATATATATATATATATATATATATATAAAATATAAAATATATATATATATATATAAAATAAAAAATAATTTTAGTATAATAAAAATAATAATAATATGAGAAAACATCAAAAAGAATGATAGGATAATTGCTTCGCATATAATATATTGCTTCTTATAAAAAAAAATCAAGTTTGAAGGAATGTAAAAAGTTGTTCATATAAATAATTATGCAATAATTTTTTATATAATTATATATAGTAGATATATATAGAACTTTGAACTTTCAATATTGTCAGTATTAGACGAAATTTCTTTTATGCTATTAAAAAATTAAACGACTTGCCATATACTTTTGAAAAAATTTATATATTTTCTCTGTTTTTTAAGATTTTTCAGATTTTCCAAATGTTCTATCTATAGATACAATGAACGAAGGCGGTATATACGCGAACTTGGTTCTGTCAGTGTTATGTAGGCGGGGGTGAACGCAGTTTGCCCACTCGTCTTGGTACAGGTGCCTCCATTGATCGAATCGAGGGAGGCAGCGACCGCCAGTTACGATAAAGCCGGCGAACGAGAGGGGTAAAAGCCACGGCTATTCGACCGAGACGAGAGCATGGCGGATTTACCCCGGACATCATCATTGGTCGACGTCCATGCGGGATCGTTAGCATGAGATTTGTCAGCCTACTGACTCAACAAAGACGTGGGACAGTTGCGTACGATACGTACACGTAAACGTTTTTGGACGTTTTACAGACAATTGATCCTTTTCCAGGAGCAGAAAGAAAAATATCACGAAAAAACATGTTTTTGTAATAAAACAACAATTTTAAGAAGATAAACGCTTCCAAAAATGTGTGCGACGAAAGAGATCTTTAATTGAAAATGTCTAGATAAAATTGAAAATTTCTAAATCAAACTTATATATAATTATATGCATTATAATTTGACAATTTTTATTATTTTACTCATTGTTTTATAATAATAATAATAATGAAATTAAAAGTAATATAAAATATTTGAAATTTTATAGAAAATATTTTTACAAAATTTTTTACAGAAAAAGCATATTAAAAAAGAACATTACATACTTTTTCTGTCAAAGTGTTGTCACCTTTATATTTATTTTTTTTTACTAATTTAAGTAATCTTGTTGCAAGTTTATTTTTTAGAGTTTATTTACAATTTTAGAAAAAGTTCCTTCATCGTAATCTATTTTCTCAAAATTAAACAATGCTATATTATCAAAACATGAATGAAAAATCAATTTATATAATTATTGTATATTAATCAACAAGGTTTCGATAATGTTAATAAAAACTATATTTTGTGCTTTTTATGTCTAATATTCAAAAAATTGTAGCACATCATAGGTAGTCAAAAAGATTTATTGTTTGAACATGTAAACATGACGAGATCTTCCCGTAGATATTAATAAAATTAATTGAAATATTTAAATAAATAATAAAGTGTGTCAGTGTATCAATGGCTGAACAGCACAAATAAATGATTCAATGTCCGTAACCTTGCAAAGTAATAAACGGTTTTTATAATTTTTGACAAAATATTATTTAATAAAGATCAATTAGTTATCTTTTATCATTAATTATCAATTTATATTAATGTTTCCCATACTAATTTGATAATTGTGATCGAAGGGCAATTATACCGGAGTCCGTGTATTGGCTATAATCTATTAAGCCATCCATAATTAGCTTATAATCTATTTCAGCTATCCGATCACTGGTACTACATTGATTCACTCTATTATTTATTTAAATATTTCAATTAATAATTGTTATAAGTGGATTCAAATAATTCGATTAAAATTGAAATGAGTTTAAATAAATCGGTTAAAATTGAAAGGAGAGTGAAAGTCTGAAGGGATTAAATTCTAGAGCAAATCATACAAATCTTTACGCACTCAGCAAACGAGAATGAATTAAAATGGATTGAAATTTGTTCTATCCGAATGCGTATTTTAAATAGCGAATACTTTTTTTTGGATTTAATTGAATTCAATTGGATTCAATTAGATGCAATTGGATTGAAAAACTGCATTTCCTATTTAAAATTTTGAATTGAACCGTATTCACAATTATGTTATTGTGCACAGAAAAAGCTAACATTATTTTTAGATTGAAAGACATCAAGATGTGCTCCAAGATTGCAATTCCTATAAATGAATAAAAATGTATTCAGGATTGAAAAGCGTTCATTTTAACATTCATAAATCAATATTTCTGAAAATCTGAACATTTCAATTCATTTCAATCCATTCTCGTTTGCTGGGCAGAGACAAATCTCAGAAAATAAGAGATTCCGAAATAGAGAATCCGAAAAGAATTTGTACGGACGCCATCGCTGAGGACTTCCCATTGTCGGTTACATTATTGTCAGTGGAAGTATCTGTTTCGATCAATAATCTGCTGGAAACATCCGTCTGCCTTGCCGAGTTACCCAGCTGACTGGCCACCTCGTTGAAGGTGGTGGTAGCGGAGTAGCAGCCAGTATCAGCAACCGGCAGTAGCAAGCACCTGCCGAGTTCCCTCCCCGTAGTCCCCGTATTATGCTCGCAAACGCGCGACCGTCAAACCGTGAGTCACTACCATCGTTGCATGTTAACGTTTACCTGCCCGCGCTAAAGCTCTATATTAAAGAGCTTTAGTCCGCACGCGCCCACCACGCTCTCGCAAAGTGATGTATTACATGCAACAACGTAACATTATGCGCCGCGCAAAAAGAGACATAATGGGACTAGCATACAGTACTATCTGCGTTCGAATCGATTGCGGACACATTATTACAAGACGATCCATTTTGATGACGCTCTTCGCACTGGATTACATTCCGATTATAGTCGAAATGACGTGAAGTCGATGAATACCGGGCGAAGGAAAAACGCGGACACGATGTGTAGGAATAGATTATATAGCGTATGCATGCTCTCGTTGTGATCCATCGTTTTACAATAATACTATCGCCTATCTTTTTTAGACTTTTTTTTATTTTTTGGAAATCAATTCTATATAAATGTTCGATTCGAAATGTATGAAAGATTTTCTTGCGGTTGATTTTGCAAATCAAAGGAAGCGATACAACTGCATGAAATGCAGACGAAGAATACATGACGCAATTGTCTCTTCTTAAGAAATGAGGGGTCAGTTGCGGTGTACTCCTGTCGCTCCTGAGAATGTAGCGGGTCGCGATAAAAATGATGTGGACGTATTTCAGTGGGCAATTTAAAAGACCGGATAATACGCCGGAGGTTACAGATATAGACTCCGACGTGGACGCAAGCCAGAGTTCCGGGAGGGCGGAGGCGCTCGCGCATAAAATATTCAAGAGAATTGATTCCGATGGCGAATAGCAGCAGCAGCAGTAGCAGACATTTACACTGCGACTATTCATGGCGATAATGACGTCTGCAAAACCATGAAATCCTTACGCTCCGATGTCTCTCTCAGCATAAATGATTATAGAAAAGAAAAGAAAAACCAACTTCTCCTCTTACTTCGTCTTTATGTTGTTTTCGATAATAGATTTTTTAAATAATATTGAAGGTATATTTTCTAATAGCAACATTTTTTTTAAATTGATTTGAATTTTTCAAAATTGCGTTGATATACATAATTCAAGATATTATAGAAAGATTGAGTAATGTAATTAAAAAAAAAAGACTTAATATATTTTGGGTACACAAGAGGGTATTAAAAAAATAAAAAGGAAGAATTAAGAAGAATTATATGTTTATCTCTATATATATATTTCAAGTGCTCTCATATCCATCTACAAACTCTCGTTTTTATTATTATTATGATATTCTACTTGGAGTTTCTCTTTTCTAATTCTTCCTATTTATTCTTCTACTCTTTTGCATTTCAAATATATTATTTTAATTGTTTTTTTTTTATCATATTACTAAAGTTTTCTATAACCTTATCTCTCTACTGTTTTAATTTTGAAAAATTCAAATCAATTTTTTAAAGTGTCATTAAGAAATATACTCTTAATATTGTTTTTAAAAATGTTTCTCCGAAACTTCTTCTCAGTTTCTATGTTAGGTTTCGAAATTAAGGTTTCGTGTGCCGAAAAAGTTAGACTTCAATTTCAATCGTGCACTTTTTCGTGGTGTAATTTTCGCACTGGATTCTATAGCAGTCTTATGTTTTCAGCAATCTGAAAAGACAAAATAAAAACTATATACTCACCAAACTCACCCCCAATTCGAATTTACACAAATACTTCGCGACACTGACTGATTGAAGAAAATTCTCAAGCGGCAAATAATCCTCGTTTGAGAGATATTGTTCATAGATTATTTCAATCTATTTCCATTCGAAGTAAATACTTGATACTGCTCACGATCCTTGCATTATCTTAAAATTTGAAATACGATGATACACTATTTGTTAATATCATCACGCGCGCGCGATAAATTATCAGAAGCTAATTAAATGTTCTTATTCGATTAACTTCAATTCAATGTCGACGTTCGTCAGCGAGCTCATTTTTTCCTTTTGCAAGAATCCGAGATCGTTTTATCAAATTGATTGTTAGTCACGGTAGTTCTATCCGAACTAACGACTGCCATTGAAGAGCACTGGCACCATCAACCACCATAGCACCATTCTACCGCCATCTTCTTACCTGTACAAACGATACTACGACAGGTATAGCAGGTGCGCGTGCACGATCGCCAGGGTTATCGATTACAGTCATTACTTATTTCGAAGGTTCATTCTCGCGTGAAAAATGCGACGAGATAGCTTGAACAGAATAAGTTTAAATATAACAATTTGCAAGGATTGCAGGAAGCAGTCCTCTCTATCCTATCACCTTCGCGTGAAACAAGTTTCGTCGCGAAAGAAAGATTCGAAGCAGCAAATTATCGAATTGTAATCTTTTCTTCTTTGCATTCTCAATTGATATATCTGATATAAAAATTATATCGTGTCCTGCGATATTATTTTTTAAATTAAGTAATGGAATTCATAATGAAAAATTAAGCTTCGAATATTCGACTATAGTTTATGAAGTTGAAAATATCAAGAACAATCAAAGACTGATGCATGTGATGAATCTAAGACTGATGCATTATGGATCATATCATTATAACTTTATGAATCTGAGATTGTGTGTGTGTGTGTGTGTGTGTGAGACATTTACATTTTTGTGGACGTAATTTATGGATGTAATTAAAATTAAGCGTGGAGTCTAGTAATTTTTATCTTTGTGATATTTAATCTTTTATTATATACAGTATCAGGCTGTTCCTCGCCCTAATGAACTGCAATGTTGACGAAACACTGGCATTCTAAGAATGAATTTGAAGGAGATAATCCGCGAAACACATAATTTCTGTATAGAAAGTGTGGAAGCCTCAAGCGTCTATAATCTTTTATTATATTTAATTAAATTTGTAAATCATGTACGACTAAAAAAATTTTAATTAAAGTTAAAACCAATTCTGCTTAATTTTTAATGTACCCAACATTAAATACAATCAATAAGTTTTTAACATTTTTTTGTTATTAACTCATCTTTGGCCGTTTATTTCATTTGATTGTTATATTGTCTTTTCTTATTTTTTTTTCTAATTGTTTATATTACACCAGAATATTTTACAGAAAAATTTAATCAGATACAGAAGAAGAGAACACGATTGGCGAAGACTCTAACGTTCGCACAACGGCGAAATTGCACCTGGACCCGCAGTTTTTAAAATCTGCCGGTAGACGAACCGCCACGTGCAAGATAAGAGGGACAATTAGTCGTAAAAGGAATCAGTAAGGCGTGAAAACTTGGCGAAGTAAGGGGAGTTTAGCGAGAAGAGAGAACTGCGAGTGTCGATGATTTATTTCCATTACATTATAGCACTCCTAATATTTGATACTCGTATTTAAATCTGTCCTAAGAAAATCCTCAAAAAATGACCAATGCGGATGTATCCGATATCATCTTGACGACTAGTCTGCCGAGTCAACTCCTACGATGTTCCTTATGAAAGATTATGGAAATCAGGACTTTTAGACAAGAAACAGTTATGCGTTTGTACAGAATGGACTGTAATTCGTGAATGAAAAAGAAAGCGATTATTTATGTAAAGATTGGAAAAGATGTAAAATATTTCTTTTTGAAGAATTCTTCGGATTTTCTGAAAGTCCAAAATTTTTGTTGCTCTTAAAAATCGATTTGCACGTAAAAAAAAAACTAACTTTTGACTTTTGATTAATGTCATTTTATTATTTTTCACTTCTCTCCTTTTCCCAGGTTCATGTCCTCTACAAACATTCACAAATGAAAATATCTTTCAGGATCATTCAGAGTCAAGATATGCACACTGCATTTTTTTATAGTGCATTGAACGCTAATAATTTAGAACTTAATAATGAATATATCAATCAAATTTTTTATATATTAAAGCTAATTCAATATATGTACCAAAATCTATAAAATTCCAATAGATTTTTTCAAAAAAATTCCTAAAAGCGGCTTTCAAAGAGATCCCTTAATAAGAGAATTTTAAGTAGATTTAATCGATGAGAAAAGTAAATGTTATCCTTATAGACATGCGCAAATAGAACTAACAATAAATAACAATAAAGTCAGAAGGTGTTTTGTATATAAAAATGTAATATTTTTTTTCAATTTATCTTTACATAAAAAATCAATTCTTTTTGTACCACGAATTACAGTCCACTGTACAGGTACAAATACAAGTTCATATACACATATATCCGCATAAATATGTGCATACATACATGCATATGCATGATCCGCTAGAAATTCTAATATAAATATAAATATTTCATTGAATAAGTCGCGTTATTGCGCGAATTACATGAACCGAAGAAAACGCTGTCAGAATGTGATGTATACCTACGATTGTATTGTATATGAGCGCACGCGCGCGCACGCACGTGTATGTTTAAGAGTCGGAGGAAGAGAAGGAAAAGGAGAGAGATGGAATACGAGGAGAAAAAACGTACGTGCATACCGATTGTAATTCAATTTAACAAACGCCAGCTCGCCAGCGCGCTTCTCAATAGTCATTCTATTGCGCACACGTAGTCATTCCATGACCACGAGAATACAAATTCTAAGTGAGACGACGACGCATGTCGACTGAAACAGTCATCGGTTTCCGCTATCTACGAGATATCATTCGGAGTGCAATAACACCGTTCATACACGGTATTCGAAAGGTAAAAGTTTGAAGAGAACTGCAAAAACCGATGTATTATGATGTGTGACATGCCCTGCAGTCACCTCGCTGCTTTAATTACCGATTCTTATGGTTGATTAGTAGTGAACGGTGTCACTCCGTTATTAGCCATATTGTCCAGAACACCACTGATGTACGCCGCGACATCGATCGTCGCTTCCTCGGCTTGTCTGATGAACGGATGTTCCAGCAGTTTATTGTACTTCGGTCGCTGCGTCTCCTCTTTAATTAAGCTTAACAGATAATACAAACGATTGTCATAAGGATTGTCTAAAAGGAACGTATAGCTGTACTGGTAGAAAAATATGATGTTATTCTACCATGTATTCACAAAGTTCACAAAATCCATAGTGAAGTGATTGCCATTCTCATTGGGGGAAAGTCGCGGCGGATCACCTTGAACTACTTGATACAGTTGTTCAAAGACAGAGTTCCACTTTGGATATGGAAAGTATCCTGTAGCAACTTCCATCAGCGTAATACCTAATGACCATACGTCGCTCCGTACATCGTAGCCACGTGCGCGTTGAGGGTCTATCCTTTCCGGCTAAATAATTATAATATTTATGAAACATGAGCAATTTAACACAAGCTATTCGTTTTAGGATTATTAATTACACACGCTGTAAAACTTACAGCCATGTATGGTCTACAACCAGCATCACGAGTCCTCGCAATCGAGTCCACAAGCTGGCCAGATATACCAAAGTCGCACAATTTTATGTTACCTCGACGATCCAATAAAATATTACTAGGTTTCACATCCCTGTGAATTATTCTTAGTTTCTCTTTGAGGTAATTCAGTGCCTTTACAGTGGCAACTGTGATTTTGCCTAGAATACATTCTGGTATCCTCTCGTTTAATCTCTCATAGATGAACTTGTAAAACTTATCTAACGATGTATCCATAAGTTCCATGCAAATCCAACAATCTCCCTGTATATGAAAGAATAAAATACTCTAATAATTATCTTGATCATTAATGTGCGATATCATCGAACTATATATACCTCTTTAAATAAAGCGCCATAAAATTGCACAATACACGGGCATTCATTCGATTTCATCACAACTTCCAAATCCATTAACAATTGCTTTTGTTCTCTTTCGTCCACAGTAGAGCGAATTCTCTAAAATATAATTCAAATAATTTACAAATTCTAAATAGAATTTATTAAGTGTGTGCAAAAATTTTTTGTCAATTTTATGCAACAATAGCCATAAAAATATATGTCCTTACTTTCTATAACTTTTTGCCATCTCTCAGACAGTTCAGATTTTTTCGCGAAAAAAAGACATTGGTTTGGAAGTAATAACATCATTAATTTATCTTCTAATTCTAGCTACATCTCAAAAATGTTATGCAACTAAAAAATACATCGATTGGAATAAGTGGTAATCAAGTCAAATAAATACGCACACAAGAGAACTTTCCAGCCTAAGTTAAAGTTGGTTTGCAGAGTACAAAAAGTATGCAGCCTAGACTCGTTATGCAGCAAAATGTGCAGCAACCTTCTAATTTCCTTGTCCATGTTATTTATAAATAGCTTTTTCTATTCGATTTTGTCAACTAAATGATTCAAGTAACAATTATAGTTTTTGGCAATAATTGTTTCATCTGATTTGAGCTTATAAAACAGCATACTTTCAATATCCTACTAGATACAAAAAAGATTTTATACATGGATGTTTAAGTTTACCGTTATATATTCATTAAATCATGATATATGATGTTTCACAAACTTCAATGCCAACTCTTCAAAAATGCAAAAAAAGAAACAAAAATTTATTTGAATATTAAATAATTATACCAGAAGGCTAAAAAATATATAAAACTTTTGCACATACCTAATCATTGTAATTACAATTGTAAATTGAAGCCAGAAGCACATAAAAAAACATAAGGGAGCAGTTCACTTGTCGCTACAATTGTCCACTGTCGATCACAGCGACTTTCACTTTTCACCAAGGAATTTTTTTTCTTTTTTTATTTTTTTTAATGCTGTGATTACTTGGTATCCAATTGCAACATGCATAACTGATACATTCAAAAGCAGTAAGCAATAAGCAAATTGACTAATATCACAATAAAAAATATAACGCATTAAGCTCATGTTCTCTATAATTAGCCAATTTGCTTACTGCTTATGTATTATTTTCTTACGTTTCTCTGTTTCTGGCTTAAGTAGAATTGGAAGGAATGAGAATTTTAATTACTTACCTTCACAGCCATAACGGTATTGCTTATCCTATGAATCATTTTATTTACAGTTCCAAATCCTCCTCTTCCTATTTCTCCAAGATCCTGAAGGTCCTCGCTTGTGAAATCATACACTATGTCTGAAGATAATTGCAATTTACCAGTAGTCTGCATAGACTGGCACATTCGTAGTTTGTCTCTACAATAAGCTCCGTTGTAATTTATCTCAAATGATATGCCTTCTTTTTGTTTCTAATTCCATACCTTGCCTTATCAGGAAGAAATTCTTGCTGCTGTAACATATTGCGAGATCTTACTGGCAGCTTAGGTAGAGATAAAGGCAGACTTGGGCGAGAGGATCTATCATCACGAATGGAAAAGTCAGTCTTATTATGTAGAAAGGACAAACACCTATGGAATTATTTTGCTTGCTAAAATCTCACATTGGTGGACACGCCATGGCTCCTGTTGAATTTGACAATAAAGAATTTGTAGAATTGGCAAATGACAAATTATTGCCTTGCGTTTGGAAACTAAGTTTCAGCTGTCTTCGTCTCTCTGCAACAGAACGCAGGATAGTGAGGAAATCATCCTAACATTTCAATTTCTTTCTTTCTCTATCTATCTCTTTCCTTCTTTTTCTCAAAAAGATCGCATAATGTCGAACGTACCCGACATCTCATTTTGAACGTCATTATTTGTTCGAAAATCCATTCGCGGAAAATTAAAAGATCTGCCAGAACCTGCAATGTTAGAATTCTATTAGAAAGTAACGAAGGAAACTTTGAGAATCATGCATCGTTCGACGAAATCGTGGTCCTCGCTTATCCACGGGAATCGAGATTTGTGTCACCGCGAAGATAAGATTAGGTTAAGTTATTCACATGAAAAACGACATCATGTGTACGAGAGTAACAACAACATACCTTGACCGGTCTGGCTGGATAAGTTGCTCTGATTCTCCGCCATTCTGGCAAGAATCACCCTCGAACCTCGCGTTTCGCGCCCGCACGGAATCGTCAAAGGCGCTTCTTTTAGGAGACCTTCTCACAAGATCTCAACAGTCTGGCGTATACATTATGTAGCAATCGCACCATTTGTATTGTCGCGCGATCCGAAAGGTGAAATCCCGTTGCCAGCTTTCAAATTCCGAGACGATAACCAACGATAACTACCGAATCACAAGTCACCGAACCTATGAATCTTCACGAAATCTCACTTACTCGTCGACAGTTATCCAAGTTATCACGAGTCACGAGCATTCGACCGCTTAAGGTGCTTTTCTATGGACGTTAATTGACGCTCGAAAATAGGTTCGGGTAAGGTTAGATTAGTATTGCTTATTATAATAAGCAAGCAGAACAAAAAGTCATGATAATATCGAAATAACGTTAAGATGACTCCAAAACACTGAACTATATATACATTGGAATGGGCATCGAGAGAAATTCGTGGTCACAATTGATCAGCCGCCATTTTAGTTGGGACAATATTTGAGCAAATCAGAAACGTTCGCGCGCGCGCTGCGATCGATGTATCGATCGATGTACTATCGATGTATGGAAATCTTATATGGACACGAATGGTAAATAAAAATAATGTCACTTCAATTTTATTAATACATTCAATAAAATAACGTTAATAACAGTTTTCATATCCTTAACCATTCCATATCATTAACATATGTGCAGGAATTGATTGATTGACATTTAATACAAAAATTCTTACCTATGAAATGAAATGCTCTTTTTACTTCTCTGCCCACACCCAGACAGCACTTCATATTGATGCTTTGCACATTTTACAGTCATGCGATTTTATAATCTTTCAAAGTAATTTTTCAAATATAACCCCACACCACACGATAATCTTGCTGACATAGGTCAACGTGATGCTACAAATGCTTTAAAGCAATTTTTGATTGGTAAATTTGTAAAATTCTTTTTTCTAATTGGTCAACTAAATGCTTCAAAGCATTGTAGTGAGACTTTGACCGCAGCCATATCTCACTAAAAGAATAAAAACATAAATGCGCATGAGCATCTGAAAGCTTCTGATTCGTTCTCATAGACTGTGGTCAATGGCTGTGATGGCCCAATTAGAAGAAAGAATTTTAAAATTGACCAATTAAAAAACGCTTCAAAGCGTTTGCAGCCTCACATTGACTGTACTCATATTGATCAAATTAAAATGGCCAAATTAAAATGATCATTGGTGTCACGATTTTCTATGGTTCACACGGAGATGCCCACTCCAGTGTATATATAGTTCAGTCATTCCAAAATGATTATTAAAAGTCATTTTTCGATCAATACTGTAATTGTGATTGTATGCATGCAATCACAAATTTTCACATCTAAATAATTTGAAATCATCAATATAATGATGCACCTATATCCCGGTAATTATAGTTTCGTCCAAAGTATATTTGCAAAAAAAAAGCCAAAGATATAATGCCACAAAGAGAATTGAAATAAAAAACTATCTTTATTAAAAACAATCCCTCAGAACACAGTTCAATCTCCGAGAAGCATCTTGAAAACTGATTGATGTCCTTATGATGATGAGCGTCCTTTGGAGGACATCCTTTACTGACTGTTATAATTAATTTCTTACAATTATAATAGAAATACAGAAGCATTTAGAATATATAA
>Ga0157364_1003473_pt1 | contig 15290 bp, 6 predicted proteins | sample AttsexASBM2_FD_111476 | JGI IMG/M metagenome (GOLD analysis project Ga0157364, IMG submission 111476) | Fungus gardens microbial communities from leaf cutter ant in Ribeirão Preto, State of São Paulo, Brazil - Atta sexdens ASBM2 | ecosystem: Host-associated > Fungi > Mycelium > Unclassified ...
GTGTGTGTGCGCGCGCGTGCGTGCGTGAGTGAGTGCAAAAAGTATTCATATAGATAAAATGATTTTTTAAAAAAACTTTATTTTTATAAAGTAAATATTATTCAGAAAAAAATAAGTCATCGAACTGATATCGAATTGATATCGATATTGATATGATAATTTCAACATCAATTTGACATCGATTTCGACGTTTAATTGGCAATCATTTCTTGTTGAATAATTAATAATTTATTCATAAAAAATAAAATAGACTGTACGTTTTTTAAAATTATATATCAAAAAAATGTGTATTAATTATAGAAAATATATCATCTGAAAAATTAGCGAAAATTAAAAATTGTATTTGATCAAAAAGTATTCGTACAGTCGAGAAATTTAGCTTTTAAAATCAGGAATACATGCAAAACTCGTTTGTTTATGTTAGAACAGAATGTATTCATTGTATAATATGAAATTGCTAATTAATGTTTATTTTTTAAAAATAAGACTTTTTTTATAAAAAATTTCCTTGTACTCATACTTTTTGCTCTCATTATATAAAGTGTGTGAAGTAAAATCAACTATATTGGTCGAATGATTCATTAATAGAAAACAGATACATTAATAATTCGATTGATTAATAAAAATAAATATATTTCATGTATTATTTACAAATTCAATATTGTATATTCGATATTGAATTCTGATTGTATATTTCTACAAATGACTTAAATCTTATTCGCTTTAAATCAAATTTATTAATTTGCGTAATATTCAACAATATACAATAAAAAAAAATTGTTAATTGCAATCTTAATAATTTTTGAAGTTAAAATTAGATGTTGCGATAATGGAACTAAAATATAAGGAGCGACAATTTGACATATTCGGTTTATTTTGTAATACTTTACAACGAACTAAAGCAACATCTAATATTTTAAGGCATAAAGTTTAGCTTTAAATTCAAGCCATAAAAAATTGTTGTCAATTATAGTCAAATATGAAAAGAATAGTCGACTATGTATGGCCAATTCTTACGGCTTAAGATTTAAAACTTATGGGCATTTTTCAGCAAGAGACGACACAGTGTAACATAATGAATCACTATATCTTTATTTGCCGACTCTCTAAATTCTTTGAAGTAGAATCTCACTGTAAAAAATAAAAATTGAGCTAGTCTTGAAAAAAATAGTACCATTTTCAATTTTTAAGAGCGAGATTTCATCCTTTATAGTGAGATTTATTTTAAAAGTTTTTTGGAGAGAATGTTAAACAAAGATAAAATGATCACTATGTTATACTGTATCTCTTGCAGTTAAAAAACATTATAAGTTTTACGTTTTACTTAAAATCTCATTGTAGACCGTTTAACCGACACAATGCTTGATGAATATCGTTAACTCTAACGTACATATACAAGGTCGCTGGTCGGACGTTGCCGAGTCATTGTATTATCATGATAGCGCTCGAACGAACAGGTAGTGTCGTGAGTCGCTCCTGTAATGTCTTGTTATATTATCTAGTCTCGAAATACAATTGCGACAAGTATAATGTAATAACGGTTAATCCAATCCATTCCCTATGCAAATGATTAGAGATTAGAACGGATATAAAACACGATCTGCTATATGGAATAATTAATCAAACACTGTGCTATACCGGTTGATTATTAATACATGTATTTCGCATTTATTTCGAAATGTATTGCATGTCATGAAATATGAATTAATTCTAATTAAATGTATAGATACTAGACTGTTTGATGGGTTATAATTAATTATTAAATTGACTCGCATAATACTTTACGATATCGGGAATTCGGGATGAAATTGTCGATGCAATTATATCAAGGTTTCAGTTATTAACAATCGCGGCAATGAAACGAGTTGACTCCAAATCTAATAGCATCGCGATGCTTTTAATCAGTAACTATAAATGTAGTTAATATCAATTTTAATATTATTATCGACCATTTAGCAGAAATTCGATATTCTTATCAACCTTTTTTTGCTAAATTATATCTTTCGAGACATTCAAATGTAATTTAAGGCGTGCTAATAGTAATCGGTAATCATTTCTTCAAATACTGTATTTCATAGATAATATTTTTTTAATTTGTATGTGCGTTGATTTACTTCTGTTATAACATATGAGGAGTAATCGTCCTAAACCGCGGAAGAATTATTATTTAAAGTACAGCAGGTGCACGAAAGTGCATGGAGCAGCATTGGATTGCTGGCAGCGGGTGCCGTGCATAGAGCAGCATTGGATTGTCGGCCGCGTGAAGTTGTCCGCATGTTTGAAGAATTAGTTCCGCCATTTTGACTCGTCCACTTGTTTACTTCGCGCGACGTCGCGCAGATAACAAACGCATCGTAGTATCATCCGCACGTAGTTCCTTCACTTTATTCCTCTGTCGAAACGTAATATAGTGAGCGTATACGACTTGTTTGTAATACGTTTGATTAACGGGAGTGTCGTACAGAGTTTCGTGTGAGTTATACTTTGATGATTATCGGATCTTTGATGATTATCGGTTCCCCTAACCGTCTTTTGCGAGCGAGTTCAACATCGAGAGTGTCGTGTAAAGTATCTCGCGATTGTCTTTAGTCTAATTGGTAATCGTAAATTAGTCATTGTTTCATGAACGAGTGTTGTGTGTGAGCCTTGATATCATGTTGCCATGAAGAAACGACCGAAAAACACGAGAGGAAGAGCAGGCCTGGGAGGTATCGGTGGAGCAATTATAGGTAAGTAATAATTTATTAGACTTATTACTTGCGTGATTAATCATATTTGTTTCCATGGTAATCGCATATTCCGTGCGTTAATGCATGATATAATGTTATTCATTGTGTTATACAAATGTGTATGTCTCAAAATCCGATCTTGACTATAAGAGAATGAGCACAAACAAATACGAATAAACATAACTACTTGCAATAAATTTAAATGGTATTTCCAAAACAGTGACACTATTTGAATTTATTGAAATAAGTTGTTCGTTTATTTGTGCCTGCTTATATTGTTCGGAATCCGGCTTTAAATATATGTATGTATGCAAAGAATGTACACATATAACATATTTAAATATATATATTTAAAATTTTTAATTACGATTTGATAACTTTAAAATAAAATAAATCTATTGTTCTTTAAATTTTAGAAAATTTAATTCTTGTGAAAGTAAGTTTTTTCAGAATTACAGTTATTTTGTTAAACTTTTTATTTGAAAAAAATAAATAAAAATCTGTAATTATTTTAGAAATATTAATTATTCGAGTATAATTTTATTTATCTAATTCTGAATTTCTATTTCAGATATAATGTTCGTGTTACAACTCCATTGCAGCGTATCATATCTGTAAGTTAATTATTTTTTATTTTAATTTTATTTTAATAGTATTTTAATATAGTAATTCTAAAAATTATTTTTAATATACATATATGTAAAATGTCAGAAAAAAATGAAAAATTAAAAATCTCTTTTCAATATCTTTTATTTGAAAAGGATAAAAGCAGTAGAAAATATATACAGCAACTTTATAAAAAATAATAAATAATGAAGCATATAACAAATAATAATTAACAATTATTTTTAAATATTCAGTTTAAATATTCAGTAAAAAATTTGCATTCGATAATTTAGTTTGAAGTTTTTTATATTACGACATTTTTACTATGTATCGTAATAGACTCATTTCATTTACATTAATATCTATGGCTTGGTAATACGACAATTTTGCGTGTACATAGATTGTGAACGTGACCAAAACAGTAGATTGTGTTAAGTCATGAACGAAACTAAGAACAAAAATATTTGTGTGTACTAATTTTAGTTTAATGTCCAATAAATCAGTTATATCGACATTCGATTCGTATTGAAACGATATCAATGATTGTATTGATAATTGCGTATTGATCGTAATCATTAGATGTGCATTAAATATATGTTTCCAATTATCGTAGTGAAGTAGGTATGAGATCGCAGGAAAGAGAAAATAGAAGACGGAACGAAAGAATAATAGAAGGTACAATGGAATATCAAAAAGAGAAAATGTGTTATACGTATCGTAACAATATCGAATAGTGTCAGATTTCACACGAATAATTGTTTCGCTTCTCAGCTGAGTACTCTCAATTAATTTTTAAACTTTCGAATCATTTGCGTATCTCAAGATTCATAGGATACTTCTCACCTAATAAATTTTTGAAACAAATTTCAAATAACTATGAGGCTAAGACTTTTCTCACCTGATTGATGATCGTATTCCCCGATGTATCTCCTTGTCAGAAATCTCACTGTCAATGCTAAAACATAATAGAAATATTTACTGCACGTGTATATAGTTCAAGCATGACATAATTATGTTGTACGTGATATAATTGAGTTGGCAAACTATAATGACAGGCTATTCGCGCAACGTCGCGTCTCGGATTCGTATGTATCGCGGTGATCTAGATTTCGTTCGTTTGTTACAGTCGTATCTATTTATGCAAGAGAAAATCAACACAGAAAATACTATTCTCTCGATGTCAGAATTATGCGCTATAAATCACATCTAATATTTAACTATATATATTTTTTAATGAAGTTAAACTAAAATTGAATAATTGAATCTACATATAATTAGGCCTGATTGTTTCTATACGCAGTGGAAATTCAAAAATGAATTATTATATTGAATTATGAAATTATATTTTGTGTTATATACATTCATATAATTATTGTATTTCATTCATATAATTATATAATTATATACTATTTATTTATATTTAATATTTATATGTATTTATATAGAGTGTATAAATGACCATCTTTTATACAAATATACGAGCAGCTGTCTGGCGCATCGTACGAATTTAATTAAATATATTTGATTACTCTCTAAAAGTGAATCAGTGTATTATTTACTGAAATATTTAGTAAATATTCATAAACAATAAATATTCGCTGATGATCAGTTATAAGTGTAGCACTGATGTCGATAATAATACACTGATTTATTTTTAGAGAATATATTAATATATGTATTAATATATGTATATTAATATTTTATTTATTTTTTTATTTTGTTTGTTGTATTACTTTTAAATAGAATATTCTATGATTTTTTTAATTATTTTGAAATATCTATCGAACGTCCGAAAGAAAAAAAAGTTAATATCTTATGGTTGTATTAAAATATTTGTATGAAATATTTTTATTATTGGATACCTACTAAATAGTTTTTAATTGTAAGAAAACTTGTGTTGGGGATTGATTTGACTTTAATAGAAATACATCTAAATCAAACTATTTTACTGTTTTTATGCATTAATCTTCGCGTAATCGACGCGTTATTGAATCGATGATCATTAATGTTAATAATCTCAATGTTTTGCGTGAAAGTGATGAAATCGCATTGACATATGATCTTCTCGATATGATACTGTAACTAAACATATTGCGATTTAATCGAGAGAAACGAAAGCTATACAACCTAGTGACACGCTTCGAGGTATACCACACTATTTTTATCACGAACTCAAATCTGCCACGGCGCCACAAAACCTTGCGCGATGCATTAACGCCACTGTAGCTTATTTCATTTTTAAACGTGAACGTGCGGTGAATACACTTTCTTTTTGAATATGAAGCCAGTTTACATCAATTCCAGACAATAATTTATCAGAATCTAATTTTTTGTGAAATGCTAACATTTCGTAAAATTAATAAATCAATATGAAATGGACGATTTACTGCAGGAAGAAAAGATATAAAGAAACAAAAAAGACAGTTGCCAAACTAAATTAATCTAACACGATTTTTATAAATGGATTCGTGCAACTAATAAAATTCTGAATGTAAACATTACAATTTGTATAAGATGTATGTATTTCTATATATTTGATATATACATATATTGTTCAGAATATAGGTCAGTTTTTGATCGACAGGAACGCATGTATGTTTCAAAGGCCAACAAATTTGTTAGCAATTGGTTTATTTACGTTGGAAATTTGTGGACCAACACACATCATTAGAATATTACTTTATTTCTTTTTTTATTTAATCCTCGATTATTTGTTAGAAAAGAGTTTAGAATTTATCTTCAAATTCTCAAACACATTGAATTTTTGTTACAAATCTTGTTCTAGAAAATTAAATTTAGTAATTATTATAAATACGGCAACAAAAAAAAGGAGAAAAAAATATAAAAAATTTTTTTAAATGAATTTAAAATATATCTGTAAATTTTTAGAACGCCTTTTGGATTATCATTATACTTACACAATATCTATTTAATGTAACATACGTGATTATTGTAATCTATTACACTTGTAATCTATTTACACTTTGTACTTGTAAAAAAATATTCTTTACATGCTATTACAATATCTTCTAGATATTTGCTCAAGATATAAAAGAAATAATACTTTCCTAATATGAAGTTTCAACTGCAAAGAAATGTTATGGAAAGCATGATTGAGATTCGATGATAATCCAAGGCAAATTTTGAAATAAAATTTTATAAATAGTACCCACGTATTTTACGGCTAACAGAAAAGACGCACAGTTCTGGCGAGGACGAACCAATTATTTACCTATGCCTTTACACTTGCCATTACCAAAAATACATGTTGTTAGATACTCTCAGAGTCCCCAGTGCATACTTATTTCATATATGCCTTTTCATCATGGGATTCGTGTTATATTATATACATGCGTACTTGCACTTGAATCTAGAATGTTGAAGTTTACCACGAGATTATTTCTTTTTCGAAATACATTCACTTTTATTCTCTCATTCCTCTCTTTGCAATCTTTCGTTCATAGAACAGCACGATTTCGTACACAGTGTACAAAATAGATTTTATTCTAAATTGCACGCCAAAATCTTTTGATTTATAATAGATTCAAGCGATTGCTGTGTCTCATTTTTTGTTATTATATTTATATTAATGGAAATTAGAAAAAAAACGTTGCCGTGTAAAAGTATTTTTAAAAATCATTAAAATATATTTTGATTGACGTAATCACTTGTCTCTACCTTTTATTAATATGTTAGAGCTTAATATGATCAGAGCTAAAAAATGTTTGAAAATTTTCTTATAGTGAAATCGTGAAGTAGTAAAATCATAAGAAACTGCAAACATAATTTTTTATATGGAGAGAAAGAGAGAGAGAGAAATTCAATACTTTTTTGTGAAATTTGTGATTCTTATTATTAATTTTATTATTCTCATAAGAAATAAGAGTCGGCTTTTTGCTGCATTTTTATTTCTTAATATAGTATAATATTTTACGGAAATATATATCTTTCTTTTATTAAGATTAATTTTATAATAATAACAAAATTATATTTATTTATTATATTTAGGTATAGCATTTTTATTTCACAATTCTATTACGTTAATATTAATATTTGTATTAATAGAAAATTTTTATTATGAATTTATTATGAATTTCTTTTATTGAAATATATAATACATTCACTTACCGCTTTTGCCGACTCCTGGAGCTCCTATCACTGCTACTTTAACTTCGCAAAGCGAACTTTTCTTTCTTCTGATGCCTCTAATCGCATTTGACGTCATACTACAAGCATTTGTCACTGCAAGAAAATAAATTAGAACGGTATTGAATCATACAGAAACATCTAATAAATATCTGAAAAAAAGTTTCTAAAGATGTTCAATTATACTCTTGGGAGAATAAAGGAGAGGATATATGATCTCAAAACATAAAAATAACTTTTAACTGCATTTTATTATTACAAAATGAAAAATATTATATTTCTATAAAAAGACAATTTATATAAAGTATAAAATCTTTAGTATTATTTTTTATTATTAACGAAGTATGAATAAATTAATGATCACTAGTGATGAATATTTATTGTTCTCTCCTTCTTTCTTAATATTATTATTACTATTTGCAAATTTAAAAATTTACGTGATTGCATTACAAAAATTATATTTGAAAAGAAGGAATATCCAATATATTATATTATATTTATTAGCATATTTTGCATTTATTATATTTTATCGCCAAATTATATAGTATTTCATTGTTTTTTGGATAATCGAATTACGATTTATATACCGAATGTTCCACTTCTTCTAGAACATAATAACGAATATTTTTACTGTATTTTGTGGCATCCGCCGCTTGTTTTTCTTTGGACGCATGTTTGAATAAATCGCGTTACACGTTGAAAGAAGAAGAGAACGGCAAGAGCGCCTGTCAAGAAATGAGAGAAAGAGAGATAAAGCGAGAAGCGGATAAGACGAAGGCAAGATGTGATGGGTACATTAATAGAACGGTTTGCACACACATGTTCCATGGAATCTCAGGAATTTCTTCCAATGTCTAACAATGTACCAGGGTTGCGAATACCGGGCGCGATGAGAACAATAATGCGGTTTGTTACGAAATTTCTATATAATCTCGTGTGCGATGGCTTAGATTCGACATTGCTTCTAACCTAATGTAATAAAGAGTTTATTACATTCTATAGTAACTACTTAATCATATAACATATTTTTAATTTATCTTCGATAAATAGTTAGTAAATCTTTGAATTGTTGTAATATGAAAACTAATTCAAATGCTCTTCTTTCTCTTAATCTCTAAAATGTTAAAGTATGCACTGATGTATTTAATAACACACTTTTCTAAATGAATGCATATTAATGAATCTTGGAACATTTCACCGCATAATAAAATAGCCGCGGATCATATAGCCCAGATATAAATAGGTGTCGCTAATGATGTAAAAATATGCAAATGAATAGATCTAATGTAAGTAGACAATATTTAACACAAGTAAATACTTTTTCGCCGAGAGGTACTTTCTCCTTTCCTTTGCATAAGTGTGAAATATTTTTTTATTTCTTTTTCCATTCATGTCAATATTTTATAGTTACTTAATAACTAAAAAAGTTACTAAACACTTGCGATTATAAAACTATAAGATGTATAAAATTGTTTTTATGTATTAAAATTGTTTTTAATTACTTTTTGGAAAGACTATACACTCTTAATTTTGGCATGTAAAAATATATACGATTATTGATATAATTTCTCTCTCTCTCTCTCTCTCTCTCTCTCTCTCTCTATATATATATATATATATATATATATATATATATATATTTATATATATTTGATGATTTTTTCATTGATGAAAATGCTACATCTTACGTTAACAATTGATAAGCTGATATATGACACCATGTATTTGACAACATATATTTAATTAAATAAACCAAAAAAATAAGATAATTTACTTATATTTAATGTATATTTAAAATATTTTCACTTACCGAGTCAGCTAAAATACACTCTGCTACAATTCCACTATTGTTTTCCGTTTTACACGTTTTATCAATTCATGTTGCAATTAAACTCATCGAATAACGAAAAAAATGCATAGTTCTAACTTGAAATACAAAATGTTTCACGGAATTATCTATTGACAATTAATTTTTTTAGCCTAAGATCAATAGATCGAACGCACACGAGACACTAGCGATAAGGCACAGCAAAACTTATTGATACGATTGAATGATAAAAAAACGGAAGAAGATAGATCGGCTGATTGCGCGTCTGTCACATGAATGGCAATAGTTTCATTTCGAATTCGCGGCTTTGTGAACCGCCGCGGCTCTTGGTCTTAGCGCGACTGTCTCGCCCCATTCTCTTCTGGCGGCTCGCGAGTCCCGCTGGTTCCCTTATTGCTCTTAAGCCATGTACATGCGGTACCCGCTTCCGGTACAGATGTGTGCGCAGACGAAGGTCGAGATTTGAAACGGCCGATGTCCCTCCGAAGCTCAGGAACGTGCCGTCTTCGCGTCGGGATATAATTGGAATGGACGTACGCGCCGCGACGCGATGGGCAATCGCGATGTAACCGATGTTTCCTAGAAACGCGGAAATTTTGCCAAATGCATCGATTGAATCGCGATAGTAGACAATTTTATAAGTAATTATATTGAATCATTTTTAATAAATTAAATTTTAATAAATTAAATTAATGCTATATAAAGTTAATGGACTCAATTAGTAGATGAAATGACAAAAAATTTTAAATATTAAGCTTTTAAATGACATGTACAGTAAATATAAAACTTTTCTTATTAATTTTTTATAAACAATAAATTTATTTAGAGTCGCAAGTATTATTAAGAGCTTACTATTTAAATCTGAATCAGTGCCACTCGATAATCTCAGTGATTATCCATTCATTCAGATGTAGAGAGTAATATTTAAAATTTTTATCATTTTGTCCGGTAGTTGAGTCAAGTCCACTGACTATTTATTAACTGGTACATTTATACAATGTTTTTGTAAGTATATATTAGTTGTCTTCTTGTGAGAATTTGTAACGAATAAAAATTTAAAATTAAATGTAAAGATTTATCTAAATTTGTAAAATACTAAAAATTACACTTTTTGAACGCAAGATTTTCTATTTAATATTAAATAAATAATTAAATAATAAAATTATTAGATATATGGTATGTATGGCATGGATGCACGAAATGAATAGTGCAATATATAACTTTATAGATATTTATATTTTATTAGGTGTTAATAGAAAATTAGAAATGAAGAAAAGAAGAAACATAAATTTACTCCTAAAAAAGATATGTCAATAAAAATAAATATTGTTGCTATGTAAAAATTAATAATAAAATACAGAAAATCATCAAATAATAATTTACTATAATTTTAAAATTATTTTCATATTACATTAAAATGAAGACGTAGATCTCTGCGTTTATCGACAGCTTTGTACTTTACTACTGCAGGTACTTTGTTCGTTTAGAGGAGCCACGTGTTGGTAGATTCGAAAATTTCTTCCTTTTCGACTTCGTCAGTCTATTCTCGGTGTCGTTTTGATGCCTCTGGGCAACCACCAAAAAACCAGTTTACAACTCGCAGTAAGACTGGTTTAACCCGATCTGAATAACGATTCAATTAATTTCAGAATTTTTCCAACTTTAAATTACATTTACTCGCTGTAATAATTATTATAATTGATCATATTTTTTTTAAATAAACATTTCCAATAAGCTCTTGCATTTTAACGTTGTAATTAAACATATTATTTATGGGAAAGTTATCATCTGGGAAAAATTATCATCTGAATACAAGATTAAAAGTATAATAATCTTCATAAAAATATATATTACGATTAATTGTTTTTAAAAATGATAAAAATAGTAAAAGATAATTAAATTTATATCAAAGTATTCTATATTAAGTATTCCTCGTGCGATAATTTTTTTCAAAATAGATTATTTTATTTTCAATTGGATTTTACTATTGGATTTATTGAATCCTACGTCACGTACCATTTGTAATCGATGAATTTTCATAACAATCATGAGTAAAACTTTTTGCATCATGAGGAAATCGATAGTTTTTTTTTTTAAGTCCATCATGTCGCTTTGTGAATAGTTTTCCTGTACCTAATAAATTGATAATTTATTTTTATTTAATAATACACGGGTATAAAATGGTATACTAATATAAATTACCATAACGAAAATCCATTTGTTTGTTTATGCTCATTGTTACGCAATCTTTATTTGACTGACATCGAGAAAGAACTGCAACTTCTTCGTGTTTCTGAAAAACATGATAGCTTTTAGATAATAAAATTTAGATTAAAAAATATAAAATGCTATTTAAATAATTACAATATGATAATTAATTCAGAAATAATAATAATATTATATTTATTACATTATATTACAATATAATATAATAATTACACGCGCATGTACACATACCATACAATCAAAATTTTGTTTAGTCTGCATTTTTTTATTAATATCGATGTTGCTTACGTTCTCCTGTTTTTGAGATGTTTTGAATTGCCTAAAACATTATAATAGCATTTCGAAAAATTGTGTTTTTTGCTATAAAATTCTTATTTGCAGCTATCACCAATATTTGTTATAATTTTTCAAAAAATGAACATAATTTCTCAAATTAAATTTCATCGGAAAGTTTTCGCTATTGATACATTATTACTAATATAACTATTCTTGATAATCATTACTTTCGCACATCAGTTTATACTTGGTATCATTCTTATCAATTTCTGAAATCGTGTTGGAATCTGTCTTCTTATTTAAAGAATTTTCTTGCTGCGAATCAATATTATTTTTTAATTTATCCGCCGACGTTGTGCACGTTGTTTTCAGAATAGTATCCTGTAGGACTACATTGTCTTTTTTGCATTTCTCATCGATTATTGTTATCTGCTGTGGCTTGTTACTACAAGTATTGATATACATATTTTTATTAAGTATATATTCTATAATAATAATTATATTGCTGCATGAATTCTTCTATAAAGATATAGCTATTCCTAATATAAAAGATACATGCTATTAAATGCTTGATCATTTGCATTCTTCATGTATTAACTAAATGATATTTTAAAGATAAGGACGTAAAAGGTCAAATGAGTGATATGATGTGTCTTCTTTATCGAAAATATGTAATTTTCGATGTATTAAATTCCATTTCATCAATAGTCTGACAGTGATATAATTATATAAGTTGATATGATAATTCTATTTCATATGACAAATACATACGCGGTTATCATTGCATTGGATTCCGACAACATATTATTAATCGCATTTTGATGATGACGTTTATGTCGATGATGTTCATGTTTTCCATCGATAGTGTGCTTTGCGCGAAATTTCTTACTTTTGTATTTTCTATATATGAAATTCTTATTTATTATTTATTAGAACATTAATATTTGTATAGTAAAATATTAAATATGAAGTCATATCTTTTATATAGATCATGCTTTCATAAATTATTAGCTGATTTATCTTCATAAATAGAAAGACTAAGCAAAAATATAACTGACTTTATTGATTTATGATTATCGTTATCCAAATTCGTTTTGTTAATGTATTTTTGACTATTTCTTGTATCTTTTTCGTATATTTTTCTGTACAGTTCTTGTATTCTTAGTTCTTTAGTTTTATTTTCATATCTCGCTTTTATCTTTTCATATTTAATTTCATCTGTATTTAAGGCAAACTTTAATCCATTTGCAACAGTATCTATCAAGATGCAACATACTCTTCGAGCATCTAAAAAAGCATAAAATGTAATATAATTTATTTATAACATAATTTATAACATAATTTATTTATACATTATAAGAATTTATGTCAGGTTGTTGAATTTAATACACTTCATTTTATTTTTTTCTCTTTGTGATTTAATAAATAAGTAAAGCTCAACAGAAATATAAATCTGAAAGTCCTAAAAAATTTTTCTTTTTAGCTTAATTAAAATAGAATATATTGAAATCTTGAATGGATTACTGTAACTAAAAATATAAATCTGATACAGATCTGTAATATTTTAACGATAAATTGTGGAAGTTTATGGTTAGAAAAATGTTCTTGTAATGTGATTACATAAAATCGTAATTCGAAAGTCAATCAAAAATTATAAACGATGATAAAAATTACAAACGGTGATAAAAGTTCTTTCTTTCTCTCTCTTTCTTTTTTCTTCTTTTTTTCTCCTTTCACTTGACTTTTTTTTCTTTTCCTACTTACATGAACGTGACTTGGGCACGTAATACAAAACGATGCCACACAACATTAACGCGATTAACGAGAGTCGCTTCAGGTAGGTGATCCACTCAAGCACGCAGAATTTCTCGTCGAAATAACCTGATGAATAAAGAAGGAAGTCACTTGAATGACGAGAGAAGATTACTTTCTCTTACCATATTCATTTTGCGATTTGGCGTACACGCATTGCGTAGCAAACGCGACGGTGAGGACTATAAATTTCATGATAAAAATTAGATGCATTTGTTTAAGTATTATTTTTCATTATTATATTTTATTCATTAATCATGGTATTCTGGATAAAAGAGAAAAAGAAGAAAGAATTTGAGTGACACATGCATTCTGAAGCGATGTTCGTCACAACATAAGAGGCAATTTCACTTCGTTTCAAGTATTTTCAGTTATGTTGAACTTACTCTTTAATTATGCTTGATGAATGACTAATATGGCCATAAGGCAATAATTACATCACGCATTTATGGGATTTTTCATTTTGTTATTATAGACATATTGCGTAAAAAGATAATGACACGTGTAAGATTCATATCTTAATTTTTTATTATGCTCTGAGTACTTTACAATATAATACAAAGGAAACATGTCATAAGTATTGACCGTCTTTACTACAATCTAACAAGGGTGGGTTACATGCACGTACACGTACGAGAAAAATATTTCATACGGATCGATGCGATAACATAGCGTGCGCAAGCGAGAACTCGCACTACTCGCTAAATAGTATTATCTTTCTAAAGCAATATAAGTCACTTCGTGACTTCCGGAACTATTTGGGGACTATTATCTCCAAAGAGGTCGCTCGAACAAGAAGCGATACAGCGCCCAAATGCGAACTATCTAAATAAGAACACAACTTAAAAATATTCTTTACGAAATACTGTTTAATTCGATGTAGGTAAATTCTAAATTAAGTGCGACAAGCCAATAAGAACATTTACTGAATGGTCACTTCTTATCGGCTAAATCCGGGAAAACCACCCAACGAGACTCCATACAGCCACCGCGTGGCAATTAATTCACGAAAGAAGAGAATACTGTACGCTCAAGTTTGAACAACAAATTCTATCGCGATGAGGAATCAATCCCGCGAATTCTACAAGTTCTATAAGACTACGATATAATTTTTAGCTACAATCATCTCGCGTTATAACTTTTTGCTAAATAGACTGTACTACGAATTATCGAGGCAGATGCCAGTGTCTGCTGGATGAAGTAAATTCATGTATATATAACATAACGTACTAACATAATAATACAATATAATAGAATAAAACGAAATAATAATAATTAATAATTAATAATAATATAATAATATTTAGAGAATTTTTCATATGCATGTACGCGCAATTATTGATAAAAAAAGACAATGCTATTCTATTTATTCAAAGATAATCTTATGATATGTATTTCCGCTCATTTGATGATGTCTTAAGAATAAAAGATTGGACTGTCACAATTTACCTAATTAAGTTGTATAATTATCTTGAAACGTAACACAGTACAAGCTGACATTCGCGTGCATCAAAGTAGAGTAAAGTCACTGTTTATAATCCATTTTATCCATATAATCAGATTCACTGTTTGTAATCAATGCGCGTACACGCATATAACAACGCAAATGAATGACTTTATACACGAAATGAAGGACGAATTACGCAATAAAAATTATGACAATGAGA
>Ga0157364_1003474_pt1 | contig 15290 bp, 5 predicted proteins | sample AttsexASBM2_FD_111476 | JGI IMG/M metagenome (GOLD analysis project Ga0157364, IMG submission 111476) | Fungus gardens microbial communities from leaf cutter ant in Ribeirão Preto, State of São Paulo, Brazil - Atta sexdens ASBM2 | ecosystem: Host-associated > Fungi > Mycelium > Unclassified ...
CGTTATTTTGCCATCTTAAATATAAGGAATTTGATCTGTTTCAATAATATTTTATTTTCGCGAAATTTTTAAGATCAAATTGAGTTCTTCCAAGAAAGATCATTTGAGATAGGTCGTTGTCTTAGAAAATTTAAAATAGACTCACTATAATCATTTTCATAGTCGAGTGTAATGAATTTCAAGTCTCAAGATTGCACACGTCTGACTCGGCCGCACACGAGTTTCGAGATCACGAGTAAGAGAGAAACAAGGCTCCTCATTTGATGCACGGACGACGGCCGGCGCGTGACATGCTCAGTTAATTACCGAAAAATGCCTTAATTGTCTCGACTGTCGTGTCTGTTAGGCTCCATCTGCATAGAAATGTTTCCCTTGGAGAACTTCCACGAAAAGCATACTCGTAATAGACACTATCTACTTTTAAATCCGATACCATATTTGAATTTAATATAATATAAATTCTATAATATAATTATAATTTTAATTAACATTTTTGTTATAATTGAATAATAGCCATGGAAATAAAATAATTTTTTATGATTATTTTTTATTGTATATTTATATGCAAAACTTTAATGCATTATCTAATGCTTCAAAACATTTAATCATTTAATAATGGAACATTGCAATTTTCATATAAAGAATACCAGAAACGATTCAAACACGTTATGTATCCCCGAAAATGCTTTAATAAATCGTTATTACTTTTATCGTAATTATGATGGGAGCGCGTAAACCGATTATATTTTACGCACCAAGAAAGTTGTATGAAAGTTCTGTGGAGCGAGAAAAGTGATTTGCGTTTAATTATAATTCCAAAGGTGGATGTGCAACATTATTATTAGTCTGTTTTGTTATTTATACGGCGATGGAATTGCATACAATCATGATTGCACGTTGTCAATAACACGACAACTAATTACTATAACTGCTTTAACTGCGGCGAAGCTGCCGCGGTCGTAAACTCGTAGCCAATCGTGTCAGGATTTAGATACTAAAAGTCGTTTGTGCTTTTACATTCTCAGCGACCGGACGAGGAGTGCCAGTATAACGACATGCGTTATGCGTTGCACGTGTTCCTTATACCGCAGCCCGATTCACATGTGAATCATCCTAAGGCTATAGTTAATAAGCAAACTGTCGTGAAACTTGTATCCTAGTACATAAGCTTGTTATAGTACCGAACAAACAACTTGTTCCAAGAGCTTTCGCCAATAATTAAGTTTTGAATTACAATTAATAATTTTATATTGCTTGGAATATACGATATTATAAACATTAAGTTTTATGGACAGTACAGATGGTGTAACTTATATAACTATCTTTTATCTCTTTTTCTCTTTCTCTCATTTTCATCGATTCATTTTTCATCATAACTAAGAAAATATCGATGATTAGTTTAATTTAAGATTTAATCGTCGTTAATTTTAATATATATTTTTGTTAAATTTTTTATTAATTTTATTTAGCATTTATGAATTTATACAATTTACGCACATATACAAGGTACAATCTTATATATTTCGTTGAGAACTAAGTACATACAGCACTCCCAAACGTGCAGAGCCTCTATAATTGAACCAATTGTTTCATTAAAAATAAACTCGCATGAATGAATGCCACTATATGGCACTCTGTAGTGATGCGAAAATCTTATGAGACACAATTTAATCCCTTGTGCAATGCCTCGAATAAGAGACGAGCGAATCTAAAACAAAGTGCGTCAGTACTATTTTCGTCATGAAATAGAATACCTTGAGTTAGTTTTGTATAAAAATTAATAAAGTAGAATTATGATGTGTACTTTCTCATTTATCGATAAATTTAACAATGTTGAATGCTTATACAAAATTAAAACCAAATGGCGCTAATATGATGGCTGTAATATGATGGGAGACACTCTTGTAATAATTTTCGGAATCATAAAAGACGAATTAAGAATGAATTCAAGTTTCAAACTCTTACGTGGAATTAATATGCTCTAGCTCGTGCTATTAAAATGTCTGATCGTTGTACTACATTGCAATTAGTCTTAATTGTTCCACCGTCCTTCTAAGCACGTCTCGCTTACCACCTTCCGCATTGTCCGGTTGCGATAAGCACGCGAGGGCGGAATCATGACGTGAAGTTTAATTGTGCAAAGCTCTCTCCAGAATTACCATGTGTTTCTGCTGAAGGAAGAGCAACAGAGATAGAGAGAAGCGAAGAGAGGCAGCACAAATGGAAAAGGAAGAGACGTCTACAAGTTGAGAACACTCGAAGCAACAAAAGGGACGGAAATAAACTCGCAGCTACGTTACATCATAGAAATTGTAGAAATTACTTGTGAAGATATTTATGTTACCGAGAAAGAGACCGACGAGAGAGAATGGAGGTTGAAATCTCTGTCAACCGTCTTTAGAATACCCATTGCATCGTGTTTACGTTTTTATCCAGCACAGTTGAGGAAAAATCTTGTTCAGCTCCTTCAGCCTGTCGCCGTTAGTCCCTTCGAGAGGCGCGTCGATGGCCCTTTTTTACTTGTCGCGGCCCACTGGCGAGAGAGCGTCCTTTGAACTCCCTTCATTAACACCTGGATCGCCGGATATTACTTCAACCTCCCTCGATCGTATCCTTTGATCAACCCCCTTTCGGTCTCCGCGACTGCACTGCGCAAAGTAATCCGCGGCACCAGCCGCTTTCAAAGAATTTTCCGCTGGCTTCCTTAACCGAGGAGGGGAGAAAAAATAGCAACCCTTTTGGATTTTCGTACCTCGTCGGGCAAAAAGGACCGATAGAGCACATAGAATCCCTTTTACCCTCTTTCGCACGGTTGACCGACGAATCCCGAGTTTCGACCTCTCGCGAAGGGTCGGGCCCTCACGATTCTCGACGTTTCGATGCGAGACGCATATTTGACTGCGTAAGGTCATTGGTCAAGCGAAGTTTAACTCAGCCGAATTAACTTTCCCATTGCACCAACGATCAATCTGAGAAACTGCAGCGAATTAATCTTTTCAAATTAAAAATAAAGTGCACTCTATGTAAATACAATAAAATATTCATTGAATTATGAAAAAATATGAAATTATTTTTGGTCCAATGAATTCTCCAATGAATCCAATGAATATTATAATTTATGTTATAAAACTATTATTCAATGCAAGAATTCATTGCAAGAATGAATATATAATTATATAAATGAATCCAGTTTTATTGTATCAATGAATTAAGTCGGACATTGATTAACGATAATTTATTGGACTAAAAATGACTAAAATTTGACTAAAATTTTTTTCAGTGTGGGGATGTAATTTATCATTATATTTTTAATTGATTAGCATTTTTTGCTATTATCATTTATTATATACTTGTGTTCTTGATTATAATTGCTAAAATGCTTAAATTTTTAATTATTTTTAACAATAATATATTTTTTATCTAAAAATAAATAGAACTTCTTGTGGTTTGAGGAGAAAATAATAAATTTATATAGAATTTAAATATAAGATTTAAATGTAAATAATCACATTGATGAATAGAATTATACTAGAAAATTAAATGATGATTTAATGGATCATTACACGATATTAGCGAAATAAATATTTTTTGTGATAAATTAAAATTATACCATGTAAAATTATTTAGCAATATCAGGTGAAACTTAATTACAAAGTCGTGAAATAAGATCTCTTCAATAGTTTCGTGCTACTTCAGAGAGACCAAGAGAGTGAATTTGACTTATTCAATCGCGTATATTCTCATTTGTGCGGTCAAAAGTATGGATAGCGTCCAACCAGGTGAAATCTAATATTAAAACGCGCTAAATTCTGCCTGCGGAGAATCTATCTCAAAATAGCTACTTCCAGAGTACTCTCAACGTTGCCCATACAATTGCATCGACGTGATATCGGAATAGCGGGAAACAGTCCATTGTCTTCTGTACGCCGTCTAACTATGCACAAAACCACGCACATATCGCGGAAATTGCCGTCGTAATTATCCTTATCTCTAATTGAGAAACTCGGTCATGCAAAACGATACTGCACCTTTACAATATCTAAGAGGACAATCTGATCTTCGTTATCAATTTGTTATTTCATTGTTAATTATTAATTGATATGTTACATTATTATCAAATTCTGTATTAAATTTAAAAAAAAAATCATCTCATTCGACACGATCACGATTTACGTTCTAGCTTTTCCTGATTTTCTCTTCTCTTTTCCTGCAAAAGGAGCGAGATGACAAGTTAGAGCTGTTGGAGCCACGAGAGAACGTCGCCGAGAAAGAGTTTTTCCGGACTTTTCTCTCAGACTTCTTCTTCGAGCACGATGGGCGTCCGATCGAATGGGATATTGGAAACTTTATTCACGGCTGTCAGCAAAGAAGGACGAAGCTCGAGCACGGGACGAGCCGGCGCTTCTCGAATGGCGGCGGCTGTAAACCATGCATCTCGTTCTTCCCATTCAATAAGGGGATGCGCAATGATTTAGGCGAAGCCGGCCGGCCGAAAAAGGTGCAATAAATAGGAAAAGCTTACGTGCCCGGAATCCTACCGTGGCCACCCGCGCCTTTCGAGATCGCGTCGATCTCAGAGGGATGAATCGTCGTACAGTCAGACATATGGGTGCGAGGGATAGCGGACGGCCCTCGATATTCCTTCCCGAATAGATTTTCTTCCCATTGCATTTGCGTGGATCTACCGCTCTCGATTGGACCAAGTCGTCCGAGAATACGCGCACCTACGGACCAGGGTGGCATAATTCCGGTCTGATAAAACACGGATGATCGACGAAAGAGATCCCCAACCGGTCATACGTGTGTACACGTGAGGGTGTCTTTTATCGTGACCTTATCGAGACGGAAAATCGACTGGCTGGCTTATTGACGACGCCATTTGAATGCACCGCGCCCCGACAGCTGCATGTGGATGTGTACGTGTGGATGTGTAACGTGCACGTGTACGCGTAGTTCCTGCAGTTCATTTGCGAACGTGCGGGTTTTGACCGGGGTCGCTATGCTATGAACGCCCGTGCGGAAGCCAGATTAGATTATGGAATTCAATTAATTAAAAGTGAAACTCCGTCTGGCGTGGTCCGAGTTAGTCCGCAGCTAGTCGCCGGAGCTTTTTTTTTTCTTGTCCTCCTGCTTGCCGAAATCGTCTGCGGCTAAAAGCTGATCGGTTAAAAAGAGCAGATCGCAGCCATTGTTTGAGTGAACGCGAGAAACACTTTGAGAGTTTCTATCGATCCGAACGAATGTTCGTCGTGTATGTGTGATTGAACGGTTAGCCGGCTTCGCGCGCGCAGATATTATCTCTAGTTAAAATTGCACGAGATGGACATCCTCTTCGGGTCATATTGGTTTAGCACCTTTTGAGTTGTCAGTTCGATCAAGGGTAATCTCGTTATTATGAGATCGTACTCGCATATATTGCGAATTGATGCATATGAATCGTTTATGGTACGAATGTGAAATAAGCGTGATTAAAATCCGGGATTCCTTCCGATTAGTACCAATGCGTTTAAAGGTAATTGAGCTATTTCACATTCGTACCTATAAATATTCGGCTAAGCGAGCGAGTTTCTCGTCTCGCTTGACCATGTGATCGCAAAATTTAATTGCGCCAATTATAAATTTCACTATTGATTCGACAAGTCTCGCTGTATATTATTATGCGTATCAAAAATCGCATTTGCCTTGCGCTGTGCCTCCCCGGTCAATTATTATATGTATCATATTGGAGCATTGTTTTTCGCGTGGGTGTGAACAAGGATCGAGAACTGTCAGTTCTCATTTAATAAATTTAAATTCGGACTAGTTAAAAATATAAGTTGGCTTGTGTCATTGACATATGACAACAGCAAAAACTTTTATAAATTACTATTGTGTTGAAATTTATTTTTTTCCTAATGTGTATACTGAAATTTAAAATATGATGACATCGGATGATGTAAATAGAAATGTAAAAGTTTTGATTATATGGGTAATAAGAGGTATCGCAATTATTTTTAGCAAGATAATTTTTATCAATTTAACTTAAATAGAATTTCTAACATTGTCTGAAAAAAGACATTATGTGCGTTGGTAATAGACATTTCATGAATATTTTAGTAATGACAGACAACAAAAATTATAGAGGAATGGAGTCGATTCTGTCATTCGTATTTGTGTAGTTATTTTTAATAGAAATTGTACATTTTTGGTACATACATACCAGTTCACTGACACCGGGCATATAAAATTGAATAGCAATATTTGTTTTTCACATCGCAACGTGAGACTTTATCCTGGCGGTAATTTTAGAAGTATGATTGATTTTATGACGTATCGGATTTCTGCGTCCTGTTCGGTCGACTTATCGGTATACTTCGATCGCTGAATAGTATCGATGTGCGCAATCTCCTATAAATCGAGGAACAAAATTAAATAAATCAAAGGATGGACGGATAAAATGGAGAGGGGAGGGGTAGCTCGGGACCACTCCTGTCCTTTATCTCTCGTCTACGAACGTTTCTAGGGTTCGTCCCTACGGTCGGGGATTTCTCCGTTTACGATTCTAACCCGGACGAATCCCTTAAGCGAGATTTTCAAGACTGCGCTCTCGTAACTCGTAGAAATGGTCCCGCCAGGAAAAACTTACCTTCGAACGACCCTAAACTCTTCACCGTGTATAAACTACAAAATAGCTGGGCATAGGTGATTCCTCCTTGTACATTCAATTAATCAAAATTTTAGTTTGTCCAATAAATTTGAAAATAAATTATCAACGAATATTTATTTATGCATAGAAAACAAAGCTAAAAGATAACTGTTTTTACAATTACATGAAACAAGTTACAAAATGAAGACAGTTACAAAATTAATCAGTACCGATGATTAAAAAGATTTTGATTAATTATGTATATAAAAAGGAAAAAATTTTTAGCTTTCAATTAACTTTAATTATATTATATACATATTTAATAATGAAAATAAATTTAATGTTAAAACTTAATTAAGATATTAACATTTGAAACTTGTACATTTGATGTCCTATTCATTCAGACAAAATTAATTTTGAGCTCATCATAGAATCCACGTGTATTTTTCAATAAACGATATTTTTAGCAAAAATGGAGTGTGCTATCTTTCTCTAAAGAAAAATGAAGTACAACGCAAATCAGTAAAACTGGTAAAATTATACGGGAGAAGAAGTTGCATGTGCAATCGACTGCACTTTTTTGCGTCTCCACCGGTAGTGCCGCGGAGAATGGCGAATCCAATTATCGATTCGCACGTGCAGATTTTTAGCCATGCATATTCACGCCAGTGACCGCCAGTTATCGTCGCTGCGCTTTCCACGGACGCGTATAAACGCACAGTATGCGTAACGACGCAATCAAAATGATTTCAATTCACGATATTAGCGGCACCCATTGAATCGCTCACGAAAAATAAATCGCATGAAATAACATAAATCTTGTTTGGTTCTTGCAATGCGCTTCGATATATCTGACGCGTTTATTTTGCATGTTCACTCACGAAATGCGTACAATTTTAATCAGAGCGTTTCTCGACCGCGCGCACATATGACAGATGTTTATTTCCGCCGAGATTATGTATCGCCGCAAAACGTATGACAAATTCGGCAAATATAGTTGCATATCGAAACAGTGCGCGCAATTTGTGTATGACTTGTTGTGCTTTATGGAAGGTTTTGCGATTCTCGAATCATTCTGAAAAAGATTTAATTTCAAGCTTGCAGTTTGGTTTATCAAAGCTCATTTCGTAACATAACACTTTCAATAGCTTGTACATTAACCATTCGCAATGTATATGGTTCGTTAAATAAATAATTTGAAACATTAATGACCGCAGCTCAGTTTAAACGCTGTAATATTTGATCGATGCGCCATGTGCATTGCGAACGATCGTTGTCGCATGCGCATACAGACCACTATCGTTTGACAGCATCGTTATTCAAATCGTTACTATTATATGTGGACTTGTAATCATAACATCCTATGTCCAGCGTATCCCTGAAAACCTTCCTTTGACGTATATTTCATGGATCGTAGGCTCCTGCACAATATATGCGTATCACGCGGGTGTATTCACGCTCGATTAAATGCATCCATTTACATGTCATCACATACGCAAGTAATTTCTCATTGCGATAGTCCAATCTGTCTCTTCTTCATGTAAATCCTTGTTAAAGAAATTAACAAGACTGATTTGCTAGTATTTACGTTAATTTCTATAAAGTTAAATCGATTTTTTTTTAAGATATTTCAACACTTTTTAAATAAAAAAAGATACGTGGAAAAAATCAATTTTGTTTAAATTAAAGTAAGATTTAAAATTTAAAATTAAAGAAGGAAATTATTAACAATGCTGATCTCTTTTGATAACATTGTTTCAGTTTAATTTTATTAAATAATATTTACAAATTATTCAGAGAACAATTTGTACATATATAATAATGTATATAGTGACAAACTTCAGTAATCTGTAAAAAAATATGGCGTTTACATACTTGAGGTGAAGCTGAAAAAAAAAAATAGTATCGATGCCCCGAAAATATCACGATATCGCACCCTTGAAGCTCAGCCTTAACGCGGCTTTCGGAAGCCGAGTCGTTCGCATACCGTACGCGTATCACGTATGTGCAATCAGGAGGGAGCGACCGAGTAGCGAAGCTTCGTGTGTATGTACGAATACACATGCAACCCACATAGGGTTTCACGTACACGTACATGTATACCAAAGGGGGTACACAGCATCCCCGTGCATGCAACCTCGAAAGCGACTATTCCCAAGGCGGCTATAGAGCCACTCGAATACATTCTGCTTTCGTTCCTGAATGCAAACCGGAATGATAGCCAACTGATAGCACGGCCGAGTCATGACCGGTCACTTTGACAAACTCTCCCTCGGTAGCTGACGCGTTCTGCACGAATCATCACTATCTATTCCGTCTTTACTCTCTGTGTGTGCCAGAAACGATTCACCCTTTCGGAGCTTGAGCTCGGATAATTTTCCTAACGAATCGGTTCCGCGTGTGGAGTCATGAGACGACCACGGAATTAAATTGTGGATTAATCGATTCTGCACAGTAAGCACGTTTTGATTCAGAATAAATTATAAGAAGAGAAAGTATGCATATGTGTAGTGTTTCTTTAAACCAACATCGTTATTTTACGAATATTGGATTATGCGTAGAATTTAATAGGTCCGTAAACATATCTACATTATGTTTATATTTATGTTTTACTTTTACCCCAGGGACAGTTATATGCATTTGCGAAGGGAATACATTAATGGAGTTATATATATTAATCATACAGTTTTACAACATTCCCTTGCGATTAGTTTATACATTCTGTTTGTAATAACACAAAATATTTCGCATACACATTAATTGTTAGATTTATTAATTTATATATTTATTATAATAAATAATAAGTTATATATATATATATTTTTTCAATATCATCCATTTATAATTAATAAGGACAAGATATTCGTTAACTTGAAAATATAATAAAGCAAACATTTTACTAATATATATAGTATAATAGAAAGAGTATTGGAGTATGTATTGAAGAATCAAATTATAAGAAATTATTGATTTAATGGAACAATTTTTCAATAATAAAATTAATAATTGTCACAAGATCATTGAAAACTGACATCTATTTATTACATCGTAAGATATACCATATCATATTATTGTTATTAATGTAATATGTTAATTATATTGGTCATAATTAGTTATATATTAAATTACAATTATAACGATTAATTTTATCATTGAAAATTATATTGCCTCATTTATCCAAAGCTTGCAATTGGTCCACATTTTATCCATTTGACTCGGTGCATATTAAATTGAATTGTACATTGTATCATTTTTCAAGGAGAAACTTTTATAAACCGAGTTTTATACATAAAGAAAAATTACACTAAGCTACTTCTTGTAAAAGATTTATCAAAATGAAGGGTTATTCTGTATCCCTCCAGCAAAACCGATTTCTTTTTTGTCAGCGCCTCGTCATCCCTCGATGTTCCTACGAAGATTATGCGCCAGCTGACCGCCCTTAGTACGGTCTCGACATATCGTTTTGATAAATCGCAACAATTACTCAACGCTGCTCTAGAGCGCATATGTCCCAGGAAATCGGGGCTGCCTCAAAACTCATCTCACCCCTACGTTGTTCTGTAGTCGGGAACGCTTTTTGTCGAAGCGTGGGTACCCCTGATATACTCAAGGATTATGCCAGCGACGTTCTGTCCAATTGTAAATCAGTATTGTTCAGACCCTCGTCAAATTAAACCGTCGTAATAATATTGCATATTATTGCAAGAGATTGCAGGGCGAGATGTTAAAAGCTATCATCTTTCGTTTTAGAAAGATTTTTGTATACAACTTTTTGTTTCGTTTTTGAATTTTATTTTAAAAATATCAAAAATTTGTCAATGCAGTTTTATATGCAGTTTTATATACGAAATTGTACGGACATTATTGTGCCATATCGATGATTTCTTCAAATTATTTTTCGGATGTTAAAAATGTGGTTTTATATGTATGCGTTATGGCACTGGTAGTTTACAGTTATATTTGGATAACTGATTGTGAAACTATCAGTGCCGTAATATACCTGGAACCACAATTTGTAATACTCAGATAACAATTCAAAGAAATTATCAATATAATAGCGCACTGTCCGGACAATTAATTTCGTGATTGCACTTATATTATAAATAATACAATCTACGATTGACTCATCCACTTATTGCAAGATAAATTCTTCTTTAAAAGTTATGAAATTTTCATGAGCCGTATTTGAGTATTTCTTTCCATCGTATTTTTTTTTTAATTTCATTTAGCGTTTTGTGAAAAACAAAGTACCAGTGACTAATATAAATAGTTGGATTTTGCAAGAGACGCCGACAGGCGCGAAATTATAGATGAGTATCAACCGCACGTGAACCAAGCAGATAATGCGATAAATGAATAGGTCGGCTCGACAATGAGGGACCACCGTGACTCTTTCATAGCTTGATCCGGGCTTAACTCCTCTCCCCTTAATCAGTTTCCGATCCCCTAATGATTTTGGGTGCGGTTATGATACTCATGGTGCGTCCATTGATCGTCAATATGATGTGCATCACAGCTGATACTAGATGCATGAAGGTAGAAACTTTATACCATCGTTCCATTATCGTTCATAAACTGGTCATCCTTTGATATCAATTTTGAATACTGTTCAGCGGTCACTGATGACTCTTGAACTATGCTTAAATTGTATTTCAGATAATGACAGCCAAAGTATCTCCATATATGAAAAATATCTAATCTTTATTAATCTCTTTTGTCGTTTATAAAAATTTTATGAAAAATAATAACACTTTCGCAAAATGTAAAATAAAAATAATTTTTGATCCACAAGCAATTTCGAACGGACTAATGTAGAAAACTAGTGATTTTCATATATAACGGTAATTATTCACGTGGTTGAGAACTAAAATCAAATTAATCAAGCCGGAAGTGAAGAATAGGTATGGGATGGAAAGCGGATAAGGGAAAAGGATAGCGAAATACTCAATTAAGCTCCGAGGCTTTTCGTCTCTCCTGGGGTCTCCGAGATTTATCCTGGATAACCGGCTATGCCGGTTGCGTATTTAAATCATGGCGCTTGGAAGGGGGCAGTGAAATTGACGAGGACACAGAATCCGAGACGAAAGCTCTCCTTTCTCCATTAAGCAAACCTTGTAGAAAAAGACGAGTAACAACGCGCGAGTCTGTGGTGATCGAGGGTAGTTAAGACTGTTAACCTGTTGGATCGATTTCTCGTGGATACACTACGAGATCAGGTTACAGAGATTCAAGAGGGGGTTAAGATGTCGAGTGTACCCTTGAAATGCCGATGGCACTAGTGCCGAGAAATCCTCGCTGTTTCCTATCTTTCGTAGCCAACAACTATCTCCTTGGATAAGCAAACAAGTCCGTAGTTTATTCCTTATATTCCTCAAATATTGAACCATTAACGTATACTTTCATTTTCTACAGATATTATTACATATGTAGAATAAAATGTGTGTATTTTAATTTTTGAAAAAGTGTATAATATTATTTTCATTTTTAAGTAAAAAAAATTATTTTTAACAACGTTAATTTTCTTTATAAAAAAAAAACATGATTAACATGTATAATTAATATGGAAATTAGTCGTAGTTAATATTAGAGAAAACTTAAGTTTGCAATTATATTTCTTACTAATAGAATCATTAATGGAAAAAAAAATAAATTGGGCGGTACAGCAAATCTATTTCTTACTACGCGAATTTAATATCTGCAACTAAGAAGATTTGATAATTCAATAAATCGCTAATGTTATTCACCTGTCAACTTTGCTACTTTAACGTAGAAAATTGACTGTAAATTACGACTGTAGATTTGCTGAATCCGTAAAATTTTCAGCTGTGTTTTTTTCCGTAGATCGATTGAATATTATTTTTAAAATATTATGCAAAAAATAAAGTATGCCATTTTTTAATGCTGTGGCAGACACTACCTCTTATCCTTCTTCTGATCGCAGTTTTAAAGTACAAACCGTGCAATAAAGATCGTCGCTCGCGTGTGGTCGAAGAAAATTAAACTGCGTCATGAAACGACAATAAACAACCAACACCGTGATTGACGCATGAGTCGTATGCGATGGCTTTCGAAATGAACACCGAGTGCGGCTGCAAACTGCGTATATGTGTGCACGTGTCCGAGTTCCTGACCGAACCAGCAGTAGAACGACACGCAGTGCATTTTGTGTCGACGGCGACTGAAAGGGTGAATTATTGTTCGGCTATGACGACGCAGATCGAACTTTTTAATTCGGCCTAATAACCAGCAGCAGCGACGTGCCGAAAAAATTCGCCTGCGAGCGATTTCAAATCGCTTGGTTAGTCTCGCGCTGGTTTCATTAATCCGTTGATCATCTTCGTCTGACTGTTCGTTATTATTGCGACCGACAAACCGGTTTTTCTTCCATCGGTAGTAGCGACAAAGGAAACGAAGCGTAATAAGAAGTGCGAGTGCTCACGTTCGACGTTAAATAGCCTATGTTAAATTAGGTCACGTGAAGAAAATGAACCTTTTTATTTCGTATCTAGAGTACCTCTTAGCACCCTCGCGCGATTTGCCCTTAGGCGTCGGAGCGATTGCCGGAACGGATCGTCGCGTCGCCCCAAGTCGGTCATGCTGAGCTTATCGGGGCTTTCCTTCATCGATCGATACCTGCCTAGCGTAAGCTCGTTGTGGTAATTAATGACGCGGAAGGATAAACGTAGATACTCAATGAAAATATTAGCCCTATGATATATCGCCGTGGCGCACGAACTATGCGCGAAACATGAAATTTATTACGGAGATGTGCTTTCGTAACTTTGTACATATAAGTATCAAAGTTCTGAGATGATTTAAAATAAAAATTAAAGGAAAGCTGATTGAACTGATTATGAGAAAATAATTTAAAAGAATCGATTTAAAGCGAAAAGAAATACGATTGATAATTCTTATATATAACTATATATTGCATAATACTATATATAATACTATAATTTATACATTAATACTGTAATTACACTGAGAAAAAAATGTCCTAAATTTAAATAAACATTTATTTCAACAGTACCAAACATTTACTTACAATAAAATAAATATTTGCTTAATAAAAAAAAATGATTGTTCAAATCATTGTGAAATCAAATTAATGTTTTTTTGCGCTAAATAAATATGTCTTTATATTTAATATTTAGTTGGCGCTATTCAAATAAATGTAATGATTTATTAAAATTTAGTATTTTTTTTTCAATGTATATAACACAACCTTTAATGTATTGATTTTATTTATATTTAATATATTGGTAGTATTATATAATACAATTTTTAATATATTGGTTTTTATTATTATACGGTGTATTATGCGGTGTATTATACGTATGTGTATTTTATTATAATCAGCTACATGAGATGGAAACGTTAAGATAAGATGAAAATCCGCGGTGTGTGTTCGCGGCAAGAGAGCAATGGGAATCCTCTTATAGTTCGGACATTCTTCGTCTCTGCACGCAACACAGGAGCGAGGAAAAGTCGACGAAGCGTTGATTAAAATGCATTTGTCGAGTTTTTCGCCTGGACTCCCTTTCTCGCATACCGGCAGTCGTCACGCGCGATGCGTCACGTTGCACGCGCGCCGGCCGCGTGTCCGGCGTAATTAACGCTAATTTTTTAATTAGAATCTCGGTCGGCAACAGCATCAACGTCAAGCGTGTATTCTCGCGAGAATGCCGGAGTTCCGTCGCGATGAGAAAAACGAGCGATAACGCGGACGAGAGAGAAATGAGAAGAAGGAACGTGAAGATAATAATATCCGCTTAACGGGCATGGGCGTTGAATAAAAAAAATTTTCTGGATTTCGTTGTGACGGCGACAAAACATCGTCCGTGTCGCCGTTATTCGCGTAATAATCAGTGGCACGTTATATTTCAACGTAGACACCTCGCTAGTGTCTCCTTCATTTTGAGAACGTAATAACGGAAGAGCGGTCTCTTGACAACATATAGAAACCCTTCTCGAAAAATACGATTTATAAACACAGTGATATAATTCTAAAATACACAATGTATAATGATATTTTCTTGAAATTATAAAAGTAAAATTAATATAAACATTTGTGGCTTTTAATCTGAAATATATTTACGTATACATGTACGCGAAAATTTCTAATGATTCTTGTCTCTGAGATTACAAAATAAACGAGTTCTTCCGGATTGAAATTCCAGTTGGACAACAAATTCCGTATTTTAAACGCACAGATGCGGCATCCATCAAAAATCCACCAATTTTGTCCTCTGCTCGACACACGAAGTCAGCTATGTCACTTTGACGATCTAATGACTTTGCTTTCATCTTCGTACCGGGCACGCGGTCACCGGAAACAGATAGGCGCATTGGGCATTCTGGTTCTAGCATCCTCCTGGTTCAATTTGCACTTGGCTCGGCCCTTTGCTCTTCTCGTGACAGGATGCCTTTCAATTATTCCGTCCACGCCGCTCCGTAATTTGAGCTCTATACAGTGGTCGCTCTTTCCCCTCCCTCCCGTTCCTCTCCTCCCTCTCCCTCTCCCTCGCCGTTGGTCGGCGCCGGACGAGCCTGGCGCACCCCTTTTTGTTGTTTTATTTTTTTATCTTTTTTTTTTTTTTTTTTGTTGTTTAAAAACCTCTAAGTTTTACGGTGGGGGGGACCAACGAGGAAAGTTCCGGAAAAC
>Ga0157364_1003475_pt1 | contig 15290 bp, 10 predicted proteins | sample AttsexASBM2_FD_111476 | JGI IMG/M metagenome (GOLD analysis project Ga0157364, IMG submission 111476) | Fungus gardens microbial communities from leaf cutter ant in Ribeirão Preto, State of São Paulo, Brazil - Atta sexdens ASBM2 | ecosystem: Host-associated > Fungi > Mycelium > Unclassified ...
AAATTAATTTGCTATGAGTTTCTCTGGAAATAAATCGCTGAACTCATTGAAAATCGCATTGAAACCCTAGTGGAAATAAATTGCTGAAATCTTAATTGACCTATTTCAGTATAATTCATATTGTCAATTGACGTAGATTTCAGCGATTTCAGCGATTTATTTCCACTAGGGTTTCAATGCGATTTTTCTTTATCAATGCAGATAATAATCTGATTCGACGAGAATGAACGTCGAGGAAAACAGGCTCAGAACGTTTCGTGACAAGTGGCCGGCCAACGCCGCTGTCGATCCGACGCGTCTTGCGAAAGCGGGATTCTATTATACCGGACATGACCTAGAGGTTCAATGTTTTTTTTGTGGCACGAGGATATCTGACTGGAATTATGGTGATCATGTTATGGTTCGTCATCGAACGAAAGCGCCTAAATGCCCTTTCGTCCTTGCACCGACCAACACTATCAACATTCCCTTCATACCTGGCATAGCTGAAAATGCTGCTGCAGAATCATCAACGCATCAACAGTCATCAGTTGATGATCACTCACAGTGGTCCAACAGTGTCGAAAATAATTCAAGCCTACCGCAAAGATCTATGGATCCCCTTAAGGAATATGGTACCCTTGTAGAAAGGATAGTGTCATTTCAAAAGTGGCCAAAAACAAGTATTATCCATCCACACAAATTGGCCATGGCAGGATTTTATTATCTTCAGAATGAAGATATGGTAAGAAAATGGACCTGATATATAGAGATTGTTGTAAATCTAAGTTTACTAGAAACTGTTCACAAAAAATAAAGTTTTATATATTAGTTTTATATCTGAAAATATTTTACGCTTGCATAACATTTTGTATAAATAACAGGTGGAATGCGCATTTTGCAGAGGTGTCATAATGAATTGGAAACCTGGTGACAATCCGGATAGTGTACACAGATTGAATTTTCCAAATTGTGATTTCTATATGAAACTGGAACCAGTAGAAGGTATTATTATTTTAGTAATTTTTAGTAATTTAGTAGTTTTTGAGATTCATGAATATATTCAATCTTACTTTAATTTAAATATATAATTTAAATATATAATAATATAATATAATTTAAATATATAATATAAAACTTGTGTACTGTATCAATTAATCATGGTTTTATTTCAATAGAGCTATTTGGATTTGTTTGTGTCGTGCCTGAAAGTCGAACGAATATGCCAGGAATACAGGTACATAAAACACCCCAAAGACCAGGATTCGCAATGTATGAAAAAAGGTTGCAGACGTTTAAGGGATGGCCAAAAAATCTTAAGCAAACTCCAGAAATGTTAGCTGAGGCTGGATTCTATTATAGCGGTCAGAATTATATTTATCTTTTAAATTATTAGATCTTTTTTTCCCATGAAATATTTGTCCGAATGATTAATCTTATATATTTGATATAGGATACGAAGATCAAGTTAGATGTTTTCATTGCGATGGAGGATTACGAAATTGGCAACCAACAGATGATGTATGGGTTGAACATGCACGATGGTTTTCAAATTGTTTCTTTGTAAATCTTGTGCGTGGACAAGACTTTGTTAAATATTGCGTTGATAATAGAAATTTCGATCTTTCGGTAATTGTCATATTCCACTTTTTTATGAATTAATTTAGTTAGATAATACAAGTAGTTAGATAATACAAATTTCATATTGTAAAAATAATATATTGCCTATATTATGTAATATACATAAGATATTTTATACATTACATAACATGTGATACATTTTTAATTTCGTATATACAGATTATCACTGGCATGCCAGAAGATAATGCCACAGAGTCTTCAGTTGAATCTGTTTCAACTTCACTTCAAAATAGCAAACCGGATAATACAATAGCATCTGCGACTGATATCGTAGAAACTTTAGGTGCATCTGTTTCGACAGTTTCGCAACCTAGCGAATTAAGTACACCAGTAGATGTCACTGAAACTATGGTTGCATCTCTTTCGACAGTTTTACAATCCAAAGTATCAATAACGAATGCAGAGGTTGAGAAACTTTTAGAAACAGCTCCAGCTATGGCAAGTAAAATGATCAAATTGTACATATGTATGTATTACATTAAAATTAGAGAAAACTTCGCAATATTTTTATCAATTCAAACTTTATATATAAAGAAAACAGTAAAAACATTGATGATGAAATTCTTTGTCAGCGATTTGAAAACGTAACTCAAATGTTCCTAATTATTCTTAATTAAGATTAATTAATTTAATATGACTTTCTTTTTTTCTCTCAATATAGGCTGCTCTTGAAATTGGGTTGCAAGTAGATAGAGTAAAGAGAGCTTTGAAAAACAGAATGGAAAGAGTTGGCATACCGTATACTGATGTTGCACAACTGATACAAGATGTTCTACATCATCAAGTTATGGAAGAGAATAATAGGTATGTAAAATACAGTATACATATGTTACATGTAATTAGAAATAATTCGAATTGTTGAGGTACTATTGAGAATTATGTTTTTTTTTTCTTTAGCCTTGATAACAGCACTTCTAACTCACCTACTTCAGAATTGAATAATTTGTTTAATCAAGTTACTATACAAATGACTAATAATTCCGCAAATAAAAATGATACACAGGAATCTGACACATTTGAAGGAGATCTCGAGAAGAAAAAAACGGATAACGAATCAGATGATTTTAGTAAGTAACAAATAAATATCATACATTATTACATGATATTATCTGTATATTATCTGTGAAATCAGTTACATGCCACTCATCTACTATAATTTTTATCGTTATTTTGCTATTGTGTATTTATGATTTTTTATTAATTTAGTTCATTTTATCAACATTTCCAGAAATAAGTGTTGATAAAATTTTAAAAAATCTTAACTGATACAACTTCTTGATGCAATGTTCTTTTGTGTGAAAAATGTTTCCCTTATAAAGCTATATTATGTCTTCTATATCCTGTACATACGTATTTTGATCCTTGGAAAGAAATATGCATATATGTAGCTAAATACATATCGTATCACTTTTTTGCAGTGGCTTTACAAGAAGAAAACAGAAAATTGAAGGAAGCTCGTTTATGCAAAGTTTGTATGGATCATGAACTAGCCATAGTATTTTTACCTTGTGGACATTTAGCAACGTGTAGCAACTGCGCACCGGTTTTTGCTAGATGTCCATTATGTAGATTTAGGATTCATGGATATGTCCGTATTTTCTTGTCCTAAAGTAGAGTATAAATCATAAAAATCTAGCGCCAGATTATGCGCGATTCGTGGTTCATGATTTGCTATTTGAGATTTGTCAATGGTTTTTTATGAAATCGAAAGAAGTAAATTACCATAAATTTTAAATCATGGTGCTTTAAACGATTGGATTGTAAACTATGAACCGCTAATAGATGTGAAGATATTAACAAATAATGAAAATATTAATATTAACAAATAATGTATTATTAATTGCAAAATAAATTGTATGAGCATAATCTAGCGCTAATTTAAGGCAGGCCTCTCTGCAAATTGTGATGAAGATTGATGAGAATTGCTAAAAAATCAAATCCACATTATTTCTTCTGTTTTATGTTATTTGAAATGTTTTATTTACAAATGTCTCTCGTCTGTTATAATTTTATTTTGATAATAATAACGTAAAATATCTCAGCTAATTTTATAAAAGTGAGAAAGTGTGTAAAGAAAAATAACAATAATAACAATTGAAAATAACAATTGAAAAATAATAATTGCAACTGATTACGTAGACTTGATTTGTAACAAAAAAAAGTGTGATTGAAGATTGATGGAAGAGACAAATAGTGTTTTCTCTTGGCTACATTATCGCCTATCAGTGCAACACTTAGTGATCATATAGCGTGTTTCCTTGGCTGACAGGCGAACTCATTCAATGTAACATGTTTCCGTGGCTATAATGTAGTGCAAATTTTATGAAATTTTACGAAGTGGGGTTTTGCTACATGATCTCAAAGAGACGGTGTGACATTAAAAATTTGGAATTAAAAATGGAAGTCAACTGGCAGCAGAATTAAACACGATAGCATGAAATAGTATACACCATGGTGTATGTACTACACTTGTGTAGTGCAGCACTGATGCAGCACTTACTTATTACGTAATTGGTGTAGTGCGAGATTACACTCAGTGTATCCCAAGAGAAAACGCTATAAGATATAGAAATTACACTATTTCTTCATTTAATTTTTGTTTTATATGTATATACATATTGTGGATACAAAATGTCTTTCATCTATTATAATTTTATTTTGAAAATGACAATAACGTGAATCTCAGCTAATTTTGTAAAAGTGGAAAAGTATAAAGAAAACTTGAAAAAAATAACAATTGTATCTGATTACAGATTTGAACTACAATTATCGAATTATAATAATTATTATTTGTTATCAATACATTGTATTGATTTGAGCTATAATTATTATCGAATTATAATAATTATTATTTGTATATACAATTGTATATTATAATTGTATATTATTTGTATATTATCAATACAATTGATAATAAACAAATACAATTGTATTGATAATATACAAATAATAATTATTATAATTCGATAATAATTGTAGCTCAAATCTGTAATCTACATTTTTACAGATTTACAGATATAATGATAAATCATTATATCGTTGTTATCTCTAATATCACATTGAGATAATATTGGCTTGGACATATAAGTCTATATTATTCGTGTATTAATATCTTTGTAGCATACATTAAATATATCATAAACTCGATCATAAAGATATAATCCAGTCAATAAAAAATGTCACTTGAAGATATTTATTTGAGTATATGTTGATGAAACAAGTTAGTGTAAAAGCTTTCTGATAAGATTATTGGAATTCAAGTGGTTGCTTAAAATAGATTTATCAAGACAAAATGCAGATACAATCTCGCTTAATGTTGATATGTCTACGACGTCGCATTATGATAAAATATATGAATGATGTTTCTCATAGATAATATATATAACAGACAAAATAGTGAAAGCGATATAGAAATCAGTGTTGTTGCGTTTGTCGAGAGTGAGTACAAAAAATATAAAATGATCAAATCGACAGACGATTGATTTTAGAGATAAACGAATGACAGAAATAATGTAATACATATATATGTATATAGCTGTCCATATTAGTTTCTAGTCTTAGCATGTAAGCTTAAAGCCAATATTACATTTGTCCGTTTTTGTACAATAAATTTTTTGATTGGTTATCGAATAGACTGAGAATTTCTCTGTTCTGCAGTCAATTAACATGCTTGGAAAAATGTATACATTACAAAATATTTAATATACAATTACAAAACGAACAAATTTAATATTGGCCTAAGAAAACAAACTCGGCCAGGATCATTCCAAAGAAATAAAGAAAAATATCTTTATATTTGTATAGTTTCGTTTCGTTTTATTGACAGTATGACAGTAGAGATAATATAAATGTGATATCCGTAATGTCTATGAAGCGAAAATCTGTAGTAATTAGTTGTGTAAGTGAACAGTTATGTAAAATATCAAGGAAAGATTTTATGTTATATTTTATGTTATATTAAATTTATAATACATATATAAAGCAATGTAAAATAGAAATTCGTCGCGAAACTGATGTCATGTGTCATATACTTTAAATGTACATAAAATATAAAAGAATTTCACACGTATCTTGAGTTTTTTTTCTAAGTGACGCGATTGTCGTTGACCATAGAATTTTATCAAGTCGCGTTCCTGGATTTGATTATATCGCGACAAACACGTATTTAGATAACCGCATCGATTACAGTAGAAATTTTCCATTTACATTTTTTTTATTATCAGGCGATTCTTAGTATCGAATAAGAGTAATTAAATTTCAGAGTTATTCCGCAAAAGCAAAATCAGATTAATTTATAATAAATCTGTCTTTTTTAGTTTTTTAATTTATTATTAGATTGTTATTTTATATATTTTATATATTATTTTAATTTGTCAAAATTAGATTGTTTTTTTCTAAAAAAAGAATGTACTTTATATTTTCCTCAATATTATGCGATTCCTATCATTGCTATTAAATAACTTTTCCTAAGTTACTAAGATCCGAACGTTAATTTTCTTTCCAGAGAACAAAATCATATTTCTTTTCTCTAAAAAAAAAATTATTATAATTAATACGTACTCGATGAAATAATTTTCGAATTAGCCAAAAATTGTAGAAATTAAAAATTTACCCTTATCCTACTAACATGGATCACTAGTGACCGAGCAATTCGTTTCTTTGAGTCTTTCGGTAATTATAAATTATATTATATTTTATTATTTTCCAAAATAAAGTGCCAATATTTATTCTAAAAAGTTGAAAGTTGGTGAATTTTTAGATTTTTTTTTTCTGAATAGATTTCATTCTGAATAGATGAAAAAAATGGACAGATTCTAGTACCCAAGTTTGTATGGATGAGGCATCAAATTGTAGTTGGTAGCGTAAGGGGTTAATGATAAGTCCGTCCCCAATTTCTTAGCTCCTCCCAGCTGCTGTCAGCTTTCAACAGCCCCTACAAAAAGAGCAGATCGACCAATGCTGTGACCTTATCTGTCAGAACTGCCCTTCATGCCATTCACCCTCCCCACTACTATCACCCTTCTCTTGCCTTATTTCAGTTTCTCTCGGAGAATCCTAGCTTGCGACGAATACGGTGTGTTTCGGTGCCGTGCAACCTTTTGTCAGACAATTCATTAAGGACAGCCCTTTTGTCGGAATTGGCAGAGAAACTTCCAAAAATTCCACCACTGTTTTTCTCCTTCTTTTCCTTCCGCTTCGTCCAAATGCGAAAATCAGTAGCCTGGTCTCTTATTCCGGAATACTTTCCGTGCGTCAGTCAAGTGAATCGTAGCTCTCTGGTATATCATAATCAAATCAAGTCGAGTCGCAGGTTTCATTATTTCGGACAGCTAAGTGGAGACTGTGAGCAATACTGGATTTTGGTAGACAACGGATAGTCTGGATAATAAGCAATATCTTTGAAACACCAGTGACATACCGGCACCTTCGAGAGTATCGCAAAAAAAAATTGTTGCTTCCGTTTTCAGTAAGAGATTACTATAGCGAGAGTCAAGGAGAGAAATAGCAACATACGCCTTATCAGCTGTTATCAGCGGTACGTTGACACCTTGAATTATTTGATTGGGGGAAACGAACCATGTGCCATGGCAGAAAAATACTGATAGTAGGATAGATAAGAATAATTATTCCATTCCTTCCTCCTTCCAATCATCCATTTCTTTTTTATTCATGTATCAACGTCGATAAACTTCATCAATTTCCAAGATTGATTTCTCTATCACTCCCAATCGGCTTCTATTTCTCTCTCTCTCTCTCTCTCTCTCTCTCTCTCTCTCTCTCTCTCTTTTATTATCATTCACTCTGCCTTTGTATCCTGATACCGGGAAATTTTTCTCTCTCTCTTTTCTTCTTTTTATTTCTTTCTCTTCCGCTTAGGGATAAAGAGCGAGTGTTGCGAAGAGGATATGAATAATTCACGAAACGTACACGCACGCACCGACTGCGTCACTGGCGCATGTATGATGCTCTTTTTCTTTCGAAGGGAATGTTTCGTGTATAAAGGCACAACTTGATACAACTTGATACGCGAAACATTCCCTTCACTCCACGCCGTTCGTTCTATGCAATCTACATTCATCCCTTTCTCTTTATTTCGCTCCAGTCTTTATCTCACTTGTCTCTTGTTCATCTCTTTCTTTTGCCGGCAGGATTTTCATCTTATAAGATTATTGGGATTAGATCATTCTCTGATATCGTTTTAACTTGTAATTCTTATTCATTCTTTATTCTATGACTCAACAAAGGAAAGTAGTCGGCAGATGTAAGATTTCGGACAGAGATTGAGATCATCATTTCAAAGTGAGCTGGCTTCCGGAAAAAACGAATCGATCCGAAAAGTTTTAGAAGGAAAAGCTGTTAATTCAGTTCGAGAAATTGTAGATTGTTTTCGAAAAATATTGAGTTCTGTAATAACAGGATTATAGATTCGTTGTAAATCTATTAGACTATATAGAGTACTTTATTCGAATATTTTTTAATTAATTAACCTATTTAAGGAAAAAAAATTGCACAAGAACGAAAATATATAATTCATATTTTTCTGGGTACTGAATACGGTTATACTTATTAAACTATTTTATCGATCTTGTTGTAATTTTGAGAAATTTGTGTGTGGTTCAAATTACGAAATAAATCTATCTTAATATATATGACCATGTTTGTTTGAAGAAGTTTTATTATAATAGTCACAAAATTAATTCTACGGCTGCATATTTTTAGATTTAATCCAAATTGCAGATAGAAAATTAAGCATGTTCATTTTTTAAATCACGTTAATAATTACATATGTCAAGTTGTGTCAAAATTAAATATGTTGTCAAGTTTGTAATTATGTTCGTAATTATCAGATTAGTTTCAGCGATTTGGAAGCTCTTTAAGTTTGAATAATACATTCAAAAAATATTTGGCAAATTTTTAATAACTTATCCAACAAGCTAGCGTTAATTGTTATTCTGACGTCAAAATGACGAAAAATAACGTCAGCATATTTGCTGAGTATATAGGTAACTTTGACGCAATCGACTTAATATTAACATCATCATAGCTAGCTTTTTAATTATAATCGATAATAAATTTATTTTAAGGATTAAATATTAACAAAAATTTAATTTTAATTATAATGAAACATATTTTATTTTTATTATTTATTTATTTTAATAAATTTATTTTAAGAATTAAATATTAACAAAAATTTAATTTTAATTATAATGAAACATATTTTTTATTTTTATTATTTATTATTTATTATTTATTTATTATTTATTTATTTTAATCTTTGCCTTGCAACTTAGGATGGCTTCCAGTTTACATTCCTTACAATTCATATATAAATATAACATATATATTATATATTATTATTTTATTATATTTAATCCATTCCATTATATTAAATAAATTTTAATAACTTCAAACGAATATAAAGCAAACTATCTATTTTGTGAACTCACTAGCTTGTCTTACATTCTAGTTTAACTCATTATCGCAAATTAACAGTTAGTTTATATATACCCGCCTTGATTCTCTTATATCGACTGACTAGTTATGTGTCAAAAATACTTTATTATATTAATTCTCCTCATCGTTAACAATATGTGATACATATAGTTATCATCTTAAACATCCAGTTACTTAATATTCTCCTTCTTCTTTATTTTCCTTTTCTCTTCCGCTTCTTTCCTTGTCTATCCTTTTCATTGTTTCCAGACCTCTGCCTTCTTCCCCCAAACTTTTCCATCCGCAATTCATTTTTTGTCGCTTCACACTCTTTTAATATATGGAATATGCTTTGCTCCTTTACCGTGCACTCTGCAACTCCTGTCTTCGACCTTTCTCCAGTACAGGCTCCCTTTCGTCTCACATTTGTATTTGGCTATCAGACTTCTGTCTTTCCGCTTCCTTTTTCCTTCCAGATCTTTAATTTCTCTGTCATTATGCTTTTATATTTTATACAATTGTATCTAGACTCATTTATCTTCATTCTTCTTTCTTCCTTCTCCTTATTCTTTATTTTCTTCACTAAGCCCTCAGCTATACTTCTATCTCCGCTCTCTCTTCCCAACTTCCTGTTCATATTTTCCTCCTTTTTTTCTGCCCTCTTCCTTTAATGTTCTCTCCTTTTCTAAATCTTTTATGCATTGCTGTATATCAGCTTCTTCTTTGTACTTCTTATTTTTTCTTTGTATTTGATTGTTCTTCTAATCGTTTTCGTTTTTATTTCTCTTATTTTCGTTTCTTCCTAATATATAGTTCGGTGTCCTCCAATCCAATCATAAAATCGACTTCGCGTATTTTCTTTTTACTTTGTCCAATCTCCTATCCTCTAGCCAGCCTCATATCTCTGTTCCGTATAACGCAATACTTTCCACCAGTGAATCAAAACATCTTCATCCTGAAACATCTTCTCCTGAAATCATTTTTAAATAATCTCTCTCCATTTTAAAATAATCTCTCTCCACGTCCTTTTCATTGCTGCTATTGTTTTCTCCTTTCTCTAATATGCTTTCTGCCCCTTCATTTTTTGACAGAGTATATTCCAAGTATTTTATTTCTTTGATTTCTTTTATTCTCTTCCATTTCCATGTTCTTTTCTTCATTCCGCCTCTTCCTTTCTCGAACATCATTACTTTCGATTTTTCCGGACTCACTTTAAGGCCTTTTCTTCCCAAAAAGTTTTTAAATCTCTTCTACATTTCCTTCAGCTCTGATTTTCTCAGCCAGCAGCACCACATACATAATTGACCGTCAACATATATAATTGACCAACGTTTTTCCTTTCTTATTACAATGCACACGCATGTGTATATGTTAAATAGAGAACTAAGGTATTATCCCTGTCTAAGACCTTTGTCCGTCCAGAATTCTTCTGATCTTTGTCATCTATTTTACCACATTTCTTTATAATTTTGCATAATTCTCAATCTCAGGTCATTCTCTTCTGTATCTCCATCCTCTTCATTGACTCAGCTTTTTTCTATTTACATTGTCAAATGCCGCTTTCAAATCAAAGAAGGTGAAGGTCTTTTTTCTCTTTCTGTTCAGCTCTCTGTTTAATTCTCTCTATATAATTTAACATATATACTGCATCCATTCATTTCTCTCTCTTTTCTAAACCCGAGGTGAATATCTTTTCTCTCCTTTCTGCCCTTCCTTCAGCTTATCAGTTACTTCTTTCTCTAATCTTTTATTTAATATGCTCGCGTAGATTTAATGAAACATATATTAAAATATTATATGTTAAATATTATATATTAAAGTAGCTCTGTTTTGCAACTTTAATTATAAATTTTTCAATTTTTTGTGACAAGACAGAACTATTTGGTAAATATGGATGGTAATAATGGATCGTATTCAGTGCTGAAAAATTTATATGAACCGATCCTTGGACGTAAAAAAATTATTTATTGAACAATATTATCACTGATATATCAGAGAAAATTGCAATAATAATAAAATCTTATCGCGATACTGTATCTATAATTTTTATTGTTTTTCGATAACCTGACAAAGGTCATTTATTGTGTCAGGCCGATTAGTTTGTCAAACACAATAACTCTCTAGCGACAACGTAATTAGAAAATCATCCAAGAGGACAAACATGATGATTCGCTCAATTACATTTCTCATTTTTAGATAATTTATCAAGGAAATGTCTATACACATAACGATAATCTCTGAATTTTATAGAAAATTTATATTCCCAGATTAACCTTTAATTTCAGAAATTATTAAAAACGCTACCATAAATAAGATTCTTGCTAGGAATTGATTTTTCCATTATTAAAAAATAGAATAATTTCTTTTGCAATAAATGCTTTCATTAGTAAAAATTTCATTTTAATTGCATCTTTAATACCATCCTTTAATACCATTCATCTGTAAGAAATTAATTTCAAACAAAGAATTAATATTTATTTAAATTCTTTAGATTTGAATTAATTATTCAATTAATGTGCATCATTAAATTCTCTTAAATGTATAAAACTTTCTCAATGAAATATAAATATATGCAGGTTACTGATACTACGTTAAAAACAATGCAGGTAAATGAATCTATGTCTAAAGATTTTACGTAATATTACATAATCGTAGAAATCAGCGTTATTAATAGAATGTTACAAATATAGTTTCGCTTATATTGCGTAACGGCTAAAGAATGCAGTGATAATTCTTCCTTATTAAGAATTTCTACATACAGAAAACAAGAAGCGTAAATACTTATTTTATCGCGTAATAATATTTGTGATAGTAATAAGATAGACGCCGGCGAATGAGAATATCTCGCCGTAATGTATATATGCGTTCCAACGCGACAAACAATGGCTTTCATATGAAAACTATTGAGTAAAGTATATATATATATATATATATATAAAAGAACGATAGCTTTGTGCAGGTATAAGTTTATATTATTTATTACGCTCTACGTGCTTTGAAAAGAAGAGAAAAAATAACGTGCTTAATTTCGTCTACCTATTGTACTTCACAAGTATTATATTTATATACTACCTATTATACTTCATAGGTATAACAGATAGTCACGGAGATAGGCACGTAAACTTTTCTCTTTTTTTTAAAAAAGAAGAAAGAATATCCGATAATAGCACAGATCTCCAAGGAACGTTCCAAAGAACATTTAGAGGATCTCCATAATCCTCTTTTTAAAAAAAAGGTAGAATATTATTATTTGAAGGAAGATCACGAAGATTAAAACAAATGACAGGCGATGATTGATGAATAACGGGTGGATCTATTTGTCTACAATTTTACATGTGCATGCTTAAAATATTCCTGCATACTTTTGTCAAACAGCAGGCAAGAACGTTCAGAGGAATTTAACATAAATCACGTTTGTCTCTTCTTTTCGCAGATTCCTATACAAATGGACGTTTTAAAAAAAATGAGGACATCGAAGGATTCAGACAACTATATATTGAGATCAGTTTTCGACGTGGATAAACTATCTGGCATAAATAACTCGGATTGTCGCTTTGAAAGCATAAAAGGGAATTTTTTCGCTATGTACTCACTTATGAATCCCAAAAAATTCGCGACCGCCGATTTCTCCTACACTAAAAAGAAAGATACAGTAAAGAAAGATACAGTAAAGTGCTTGGAGTGCCAAAGTTTTACTTTGTCAAACGGGATAGCCGAGGATAATCCTAAGGCCGAGCGTGAACTTTGTTCTGGAAAATGTAAATTCACCCGTGTTCCTTGTGGAAATGTAGCAATCGAGGCCGATCTTGGCATTTCTAAATTACCCTTACAAGTAGATGGACTTTGTGGCCTCAATTTCATGCAGTTTTCTGATCCGGACAATGATCCGCAGGTTGAAAGTGTTATGAATTCTGACTCAGATCGCTCCGAACCTTCTGATCTGAATGAAGATATTGACATTACGGTCTTCTGGGATGCCGATACGAATGCTTACTTAACGGCCAAGCTCAGCGATGTGTTAGGCTCGAAACAGCCTACATACGCTTCCTATGAGCGTAGATTACACTCTTTCGCAATATGTACCTGCGATACGATATGTGAAAAAAAAGAAGAATTGGCTAAAGCTGGTTTCTTTTACCTTAGCGGCCTTTTTGAATCTTCTGATCAAACGATGTGTTACTACTGTGGTAAATGTCTGAGAGCTTGGAAACGGACTGATGATCCTGTGGAAGAGCATATTAAATGGTACCCCCAATGCAAATTTATCAAGAAGATATTAGCAAAGAACTTAAAGGAGAAGAGCGAATTGTCCACGGAACGGACAGATCACGAGAGTGAAACTCCTACAAATGCTACGACTAATGTTTGTTAATTTATTCTTGATAAGCGAACTGTCCTTTTTCAAATCTGACTGAAGCTTAACGATAAGGCTGCATTACAATAAAGAAGCGTAAAACATATTTACATGCAAAATATTGTGCTCATGTTAGACAATAAGTATGAGAGTCATTTATTCGTAGAGTTATATATAAATTTTTTTATAATAAAGATATATTTAGACATGTTTAGTCATCTGATATGCTTAAGAATAATTTACTACAATTTATTAGAAGTCAATCGGAAAGTTTTATCTGTTTAGCGGCGAGTAGCTGTAGAATTGTCGATAACTCTAATATCTAAGTTTAATTTTTTAGTTTTACTTTAGTTTGTCAATAAAAATCAATTGAATAAATTGACCTAATAGTTGAATAAACAATGCTTAATAAAATGATTCATTTAAAATAAAATGATTTAGCGGATCAGTACTATATATATATATATTTTAATATAAAATTCAAAATTGTGTATGTATTTCAGATGCGTAATAAATATTTTCATGTAATAAATGTTTATATATGTTTATTTAAGTGTTTATTTCATCATGAGGTGCATGTGATAAATTTTATTAATTTATATTTGTTGTATAACATCAGTATTATAGTAAATAATATCATATTGCAGTGAATAATTCTTATATTTATTTAATGCAAATACATAATATCTCGTCATGTATTATATTACAAATTGATAATTGCATTGCATTATTATAAAAAAAACGATGTGATACGAGTTATAATCAAAATATAAATTCTATAAGAAAAGAACCAATTTTTTTTATACGAATATGTTAACGGATAAGTATTAATAGATTAGTTAATTGTTGATTATTATTGATTATTAGATTAGGATTATTTTTATTTATGATTTATTTATGATTGCATAGCTGATTCATAAAATTGTGTGTATTATTTATTTAAAACGCAACCTATTTATTTTCTTTCTCAAGATAGATTAAAATAAATATAAATTAAAGACCAAGATAATGATGAGAGTTCCAAGAAATACAAATGAAAAGCAGATATAAGTTTACAATAAGATATGAAGATAAGAATTTTAATCTACAACATCACTTACTAATAAGCGAACTTCGTGAGATATCAAATTCTTTTATGAAACTTTATGAACTTGTAGTTCACATAAAGAGATGAATTTAGAAAATATCAGTTGAAGCGAAAAAACGGATTGAACGGATGAAATCATTCCTTACGTATAAAGCAATTTTCAGCTTTTTCCGTTATATCTCGAAAACTATTCGAGATATCAAAAAATGTTTTATACAAAAGTTTTAATAAAATTATCTCTGTTCATCCACATCAATAATATTTTTTAAAAATTAAAATTAATTTCAAATTAAAAAAAATTTTTATTTAAAAAAAATTTTTTTTTATAATAATTTGAAAAAAATGTTTATTAAAAATATTAATGTAAATGAATAGAGGTAATTTTGTTGTAAAACTTTTGTATTTTTTGATATCTCGAATAGTTTTCGAAATATAACGGAAAAAGCTGAAAAAACTGATGTACACATAAAAGGTGATTTCATCATTTCAAACCATTTTTTTGTTGATATTTTTCAACTATTTTCTAAATTCATCTTTTTATGTGAGCTACAAGTTCACAAAGTTTCATTAAAATCAGAATTTGATATCTCGCGAGAGATGTCTTCCCTTGTAAGTACAGTTAATTGGCGTACACAAATGTATGTATACGTACACGTAAACTTTTTTTAAATTTCTTTAAAAAAAATCATCAAAGTACGCATTTCTTAGAAACATGTAAGGAATGTTAATTTTACATATATATATATATATATATATATATATATATATATATATATATTGTATATATATATATAT
>Ga0157364_1003476_pt1 | contig 15287 bp, 9 predicted proteins | sample AttsexASBM2_FD_111476 | JGI IMG/M metagenome (GOLD analysis project Ga0157364, IMG submission 111476) | Fungus gardens microbial communities from leaf cutter ant in Ribeirão Preto, State of São Paulo, Brazil - Atta sexdens ASBM2 | ecosystem: Host-associated > Fungi > Mycelium > Unclassified ...
ATATAACAAACATATATATATATGTGTGTATATATATATATATATATATATATATATATATATATATATATATATATATATACAAAGAATAAATTATCATTATTCTGTATGTTTTTACACGGAATGAAATCATGTGTGACTTTGATATATTAAGAAAAGCCTGTCACATATTCTCGCGGAATTTTAATTTCATATTCTTCATTTATTAAAATGACACAATTTCGCCGCTTTCGGGATATAAAATTTAAAAAAAAAAAGAAATAACAGTAAATTAATTAACATAAATATTATATTCTTTTATCAAAATGAAGATATTTTTATTGTTAAAATAAATTGAATTTGATGTACAACAGTAGCTTATTTATACCGAAATTAACTTGAAATGCGCAAGAATGGAATATCTAGCGTGCATTCATTTTATAATAAATTAAATATTTCGTGGCGATGACATGTCAGTCGCGCGTGATATTCGATTCTTGACATTCGTCTTTCGCGACAGCTTGCCGTTGCATATAAATAGGGTCATTGTTTTGTTATTCGCATATTGTCCCATTGTCCCTCAGAATGCGCGATCATTTCCTTATTACAATTAGCAATTATCAAGCGATTAATTATCTTTCGTAATTAACAATTTGTAATTGTATCGAGGTGACAGCTATTTATCGAAATAGGTATTCCTCGAAATAGGTGAATTATTCGTTTGAAGCATAGAAATCGAAGCGATCGAGAATGGAAATTATAAATTATTATTTTGATTGCGATATTTACGGGCAAACAATTATTTAACGACACTATCATTTATATCTCATTGCGCTTTGAATTTTTCATTCATCTAAATATAATTTAATTTTTGTTTTCAAATGAAAAGTACGAAATAATATACGAGCTGCTATATCGTATTATTCAAGTAACTGAAAACCGAGAAAGCCAAGGTATTTTGGGATGATGCACTGAAAAAGAGAGAAAAATAAAATAATTTCTCGAGATTGCTGGCGTAAGCCCGCATATAGCTCTTTTCCAATATAATTTCTTTTGAGAAAATCATTTGTTCAATCAGACTTCCTTTACTGCTAAATTCGTTCGATCTTATCGGATTCTGAAATTCACAATAATGCTTCTAGGTGAATTTTTCTTTATAATAAAATCGTGATATATATATATTATTATATATATATTATTTCTCCTGTAATGAGATGTTATTTCTTCTGTAATGTCTGCGACGTTCTGTCTGTTGGATTCTTTCTAATTGCTTAACACACCTTAATATAAACGTACACAGGAATGCATAAAGTGTAGCATTATGTATGACAATTAAAATAAATATGTAAGCTGTGTATAGTTTTGAATATAGTTATATTAGATGTATAGGCTTTTTCTGCTTGTATTGAAAAAGCAAAATGCTGGCCATCCAATCTTTCTCCAATCTTTATTATATATTATAATTATCTTTATTATATATTATTTATAGTTGCCGCGATTAATAACATATATATAGTTGTCTCTAGAAAACACAAACTTATATAGCCAACTAGTAGCCTTCGAGCTGAATACGGATATGTAGTGCTATGTCAACGATTAGGTAAATGATTGGAATATAACTTGTGTCGCCATGTGCACGAAAGTGTCTAGTGATTTTACAATTGGAAAGCATCCATTATAACCTATTGTTAATCAGTTAAAGAATTAACGCGCCCATTGTTCATCCAGTTGAGATATTCCTTGTGAAAATACCAACATTGAGAGAAAAAATTTTGTTAATTTAACAAGCCAGTTTAACCGGTGATCGGTAAATATGTGACAACAAATTTTGTTGTTGTGATTGCTGCTAATCTGCTACCAATCAATTATTAGTAACAGAAGCAAACTATATAAAATCTAACCTATCTTTTGGATAGACTTTAGGCTCGTTTACGTAGAATTCGTAGATGACCGATTTTAAGTCATAGAAAACCGACCAAGCACAATCTAATACAGGGAGAATATTTAACTAGAATTGGTCAATTTCTTACAATTTGAGATCTTGCAACCATCTATGACTTTTTTATATATATATATGAGCCTCTTATTTGCTAGCGATACTATTGATAGTTTGTTACAAATTGTTGACAAATTAATTTGCAATCGTAACAAATAGATCGTTTCTTAACAAATATCACATTTGCTTTCTCTTGATTTGTTCCTATAACAAAATCATTTTTCTCAGTGAAGTTGCCCATTTGCTAGAACGGATTTTATTCTCGTAGATCGTAAAAGCGTTTTTGGGGTCGCGATGTTCGATCGCGCTGCCATCAAGAATACCGCGGTTTTCGGTCGCTCTTGCATAGAATATGTCACCGACTCTGTTGTGCATATTGCATACGGATTATGTCCGGTGTCTGTATAGTTCTCCTGACCACCGACACCATACCGGATAATACGTGCAGGTCATGTAATACAGATGAGTCGCTCCGAATTTCGCACAAGGCGTGAGCTATGTGTAGATCGTTATGTACCTGTTAGAACAGCCTCGTACGCGAATTTGCTTTCACTTTAGGAAATCGCGAGAGAAATTACGATTTATCTTCAATGCATTCGGTGATCAGTTAAATGTTGTCTCTGAAGAAGAACGACAAGAGATTCATCGACAAACACGTGATTCATCGAATAATTAAATTATATGTCGGAGTAATTTTCCTAATCAATTCTTGCAGCAAACAATCACTTAATTTTAAAAAATTAGTGTGTCTATGCATCGCGTGATATATTTTTCCTTTTCAGTTGTATTTATGTTTGTAAAATTTATGATGCAATGAGACGGTTACAGTTACGACACAAATGTCATAACTACACCTTATTGCTCGCAATAACCGATTGCTTCGCGTTTGGAAAATAAACGTAAGGTAGTATCGTCTCTCTCGTTCTCTCTTTTTCACTTGACTGCGCGCCATTAACGATAGGAGAAATTCCGGCCTGGGATATAGTTTAAACAATTTATCCCTTCGAAATAATCTTCATTTTATCTCGGATATCGCCGATAATGATATTGCTCCGAACTAGACAAATGATCAACCGCCACGCTGATTGGCCAACGTTATGCCGCGCGATAATCGCTTTTGAATGACCCGACCTGTTTATCCAGATAAATAATCGCCGATGTCTCGTTCAAACGATTCGCTATTTCCTTTCTCGACACCCGACTCGCTTCTTCCTTCTCTCCTGCCGATCGATTTGCCACCGCTTTGAATTCAAAACGCATCGCGTCGCGTGTACGTGTACGAGATATATAGAGTGACCATAAATTCACCCCGCGAAACGCGACAGCATCGGACTTCGCGAGCTGATATCTACATTGCCAAGTGTTGCACGATGCAGACATTATTTCGCGAAGATTCACGCTGCTTTATACAGCAATAACGCGAACTGTGAGATAGAACATTCAATTTTTATCACCGGTGCGTTTCATACTTCAATTATTATTTATTCCGTGATGCGAAATCAGAACACTATAAATTGCTCGCTGTACTTATAAATGTATTAATATTTTTTTTAGATTTTTTTTTTGTGGCAAAAATATGCAATATATTTGCTATATGCAAAATTATTGCGTGTTCACGAGTAATAATTGTACTTCAAGCGTAGGAGAAAATTGAGATAGTTTTGGACGATATTTGTGCTGGTTTCTGATTTCTTTTTTTTTGCTGAGCATTTGCTTAATCATCTTTGTCTTCTTCTATTTAAAAAAAGTTTATGGGAAACGACTTCTACATCGAATTAAATAATATACGATCGCGTATAATATAATAAATATTTATTGGCTTTGTTTTTTTATCCTTCTCTCAGTTGATAATATTTGATTGAAAAGATTGAAAAATTTTGCGATAAAAAAATTTATAATTAAAATCAGATATATCAAAATTTTTTTGTAATTGTCTGCAGAACGGATATTAAGATTTAATAAAGAAAAGACTTTGGTACCAGTAAAATTTCGTTCGATATCAAAATTTAATAGTCTTTATCTTCGTCTTTTGCATATTTATCTATTTATTTATCTTTTTTTTAAATTTAATATATTAATTTTATATGAAAGTTAAAGAAAATTAATCTTTTTAAATGTGAATGTTTAATTAAAAGAACCTGTTTGCTGCGGACAGTCAGCATCGTTTATGTCACGCGTTACTTTATGGAAAAGTAGAAAGCAATCCAGACGTGATGTGATATCACCGCTTTTAAATATTCTACCATTCTGTCGCGTAAATACGCGTCTTTACATGACTCCTGTATAATGCCACTCTTGTATAATATGCTAGAAATAAAGATGTATATTTGAATAAAATCTTTGTTATGTCGATTAAGTTCCAACAGAGAAAAGTTTTTAGTATATACTGAAGGAACTTTCAATATTTTCTCCAACTGTTTTAAGGTTTATTTTTTCCGTTTTAATCGCTTGTGTCTGTTTCATAGAGCCAGCTGGCAAGTGGCCAAACATTACGAGATAGTCGGTTCATTAAAATTTTTTGCAAAAGTTATCTGAACGAATATCTATCACATATATTACTCTTATAAAATATAATTTTCTGTAAAAGCATCAAATGAATTAAATTTGATCGGAATGTTAGAGAAATAAAAAATCGCTTGTTAAAGATAATAATACATTATATATGCACTATAATGTTGATTCATGCTTCATCATTGCTGTGATGAAGCTTGCTGTGATTCGTCCAACAAGTATTCGAGACAGTTTGTCAGACGAAATATGCCTGTGCTTATGCACATCGAGCGAACCGCAAATACAATAGAGATTAATTCAAAGGAAATATCTATCGTGATCGCACGGTAATCCAACATGACGGTTTTCAGGTATTCCACTATGGCGTGTAGTGAACTGCAATGGCATGATAGATAAGGTCCTCACATATGTACGGATACATCGACACATTGCATTCATTACTGCAAATGTTAGCGAGCATGATGCATACACTCAGTTTATTTTCGTCAGTTTATGAAGCACGAAGAACTGACAAGAATGCAGAATTTACTCGTTTCTATTAAATTTTAACGATAAATTTTCAATCGCAATGTTCTTTCTTGAGGCTGTGTCTGTAAAATAGAATATAGGGTAAACATATAAAAATATATTTGTAAAAATATCTATAAAGAATATATAAAGCGTGATATAAAAATATATAAAAGAACTAATGATAAATAAATTAAACACGATATATCAATGTATATTATTTCCATCGAACAAGAATTGCTTTTTTTCCTGGCAATAGACTACAATGGCAGTAAAATTTATCGTCAATGATAAAACGGTTGCAAGTTTCTTCCAATATTTGCTGCGCGGTATCCCTATAATGAATTGCGTCGTACTAACAATAAGGCGTTTCTGAAAATTTAATATGCCATGGTGCGGTTTTCTCGTTTCGAATTCGCTGCTTTGTCATAGAGATAACTAAGTACACAGTCATGAAACGCGTTATTATTGTTATAGCCAATAATGCCACACGATACCATCGTCGCTACCTTTTCGCGATTCGCGTTTCCAATCCGTACATACAAATACGCCGTTGTGCAATTTCATATAAAATAGCATTGCACTATATCGAACGAATCTGTGTTGAGCCACGATTGAGAGATTCTTCGTGTTATCACGAGGATGTTGTTAATAATTAATCAATAAATTATTGTAGAATTTGATCGTTGCAAATTTCATGACAGCCGATTAATGCGCAACAATGCAGTTGTCATAGAACGTAATCGTAGAAGCGAGAAAATTGGGCCACGGCACATCGTGAGAATCCGAGTCACCTGTCGGTGCCAGATCTCATAGTCACTTTTACACAGCAAAAGTGCTCCATATTTATGCGTGTTTAAATCTAATTGTTGAAGTTATTTGCGACATTAGTCAGATGCTTGTCTTTTAAATCTGAGACTATCTGAGAGACTATCGTTTTATCCCCGTAAAACGATTGCTTTACAGCGATCCGTTCCGATTACGACACGACTGCAAGCGTAGTCATAACGTTCAAGTTAACTGCTCGTCGAATCGTCTAGATCGTCAACCGAAATTTGAATTGTAAAAGTGATAAAGCTGTGATTGCTTATCTTCCGAGAGACTGGCGGTAGTCATGGCTGCTGCTTCCTCTGTCGTTCGTAAAGATAAAAATCCGTTTGTTTCGTCACGAACAATTGTCGGCACTGCACACCATCGTCGTTTATTTTGAGCTCAATGGTGCGGCACAAGTCACCGTTTCACCCGACACCAATAATTAATTCACCCGTTCAAGAGACACAGATGTGCTAGCGCGTGACTGCTGAGCGCGTTTCAGCCAAGTATTTCAGCCTATCCGCCGCCCACCTTTCGACTCTCCCTCTCTGTGTTCTTTCTCTATGTTTGCGTCTCGTCTACACGTATATATATCCGTATACATTTAAAATGGTAAACACACGCGCATATGCACACACGTCATTACGCCGCGTGTCAAAATATCGCAGTTGATCGTCGACGACTGGAGTTACTCACGATCGATACGTTCCCCGCGAAAACGATCGAGCGATAATACGCGAACGATACCACAACGTCCCCATGAACATAATTCCGTAAATCGATCTTTGGTTTATACGTTCCTCGCTGTCGATAGTTAGTCCGTTCTCCAGAACTGTCGGCGTCCAACTAACCACGCCACACTATGTGAACGTGATTTTCTTGAGGGCGAAGAAACGCCTCTATCTCTCCCGGCATTTTGCTCTTTTTGCCGTACTTGGACAGGAAGTTCAAAGGGGTGGCACATGTGCATGACACACGTACGCGAGAGGTCGCTTCACATACGATCCTCTCGGGGTCACGGGATCAGTCGTGCAAAAGGGCCGATAATCGAGCGTAAGCAAGCCGCGCCGATAACGCCGACTGCTTTTAACACGGCAAAATTTTCCCTACCAATAAAGCTCTTTTTACTGCGCGATTTCGTGCACGAAACGAGATGGGAAGATCCGAAAATTGTCGGACGATGAGCATTAATTCCTAAGCGTGTGTATCTGGTTGGAAATAATTCTGCGAGAGTTTCGACGTGATGACAAATGAGGACGAAGTGGTTTTAGGATGCAGCCGCACTCCGAGAAACGGGGACCGCAACGTTGGAAGTCAAACGTAAACCTGAGAATTTCTACGTGATGCAACAACAAGTCCAGGAAACGGCGTGTGTTGAACTTACGAAACTGTAGTTTCAACGCAGTGGTTCCTCCTTAGGAGCTGTAATGATTTTCCACACCGTGCGTCCATTCAAATTAAAGGGACGCCAAGCATACGCTGGTTGTTAAGTCATTATTTTCTCGTTTTTATTCCGCCAGAGAATTTATCACTGTTTTTTTTTTTTTTTCGAAAAGAATACATTGATGGAGATTTACGTAACGCGAAACGTTGCGTTAAGGTGGATCCAAGATCAGACTAGCAAGGATGAAACGATCACGAACAAACGTTTATGCATGGACGAACACAGCAAGCGCTTTTTTCCTTGAAAAAAGAAACAATGTAAAAAATCTTGCACTAATTGTATGGAAAATTAGGTCCCGTGAAATAAGTTAGATTTCATGATGAAGAGCAGATTTCAAAATCTATTTTTCAAAATTTTTTTATTTAGAGATGACAGAGATAGTATTTCACTATTGAAAGATTCATATTATATAAGGCGTTATAAGCTATTCTGGGATGTTTACAAAGCATTTTTTTCATCATCAATTTATGTGTTGAAGAAACCTAGACATTCAAAGTGCATTATGTCCTTTAACCTGTAGACCGCCAGTATAACGTTATATAGCGTCATGCGATGACTCGTATCTATCGAACAATGTATAGTAGACATATGGATGGATGGACAATGGATTTATTATATGGGTTTTATGAGGGATCCATGATTTTGGATTTTAAAATCCCAGTGGTCTAAAGGTTAACTAGATATCTTCTAATTGTTTTCTGTAAAGTTTCACAGTTTTTTGTGATTTCTTGTTTTCTAACAATTATAAATTTTGGACAAAATGCATTGTGAAAGACTGCTCCTCACATTTAATGTAGTTTATAATGTGAAATTGAGTCCTGGTGAATGAGTTACACGGAAAGAACGACTTCGTTGACGTGTTTAAAAATTTAACTATACAGATCTGAAAATAATTTTGTTGACCATCAAAATGATTATGGAAGAAACTCAAGCAAGAGAGAGCAAAAAAATTTTGACATTTAAGCAATTATTTTTTGAGCGTTCTACATAATTATTTTGCTAATCCAACAGAGTTATTTTCAGATCTGTACCCAGTTAAATTTTTAAATATTTCGACAAAATCATTCTTTCCGTAGTCTTCACATATAATGTAGCTTATAATGCGATGAACAAAAGGTGTCATAAACACAAGACTCAATGGATAGTTTTTGAATTACAGTGTACTAAAAGTGTTGTCAGCACAAGTTTTAGAACTTTGATACATCGTAGTTCAAAAACTATCCATTCGATTATTATTAAGCCTTGTGTCCATAACATGTTTTTGTTCATTACATTATAAGCTACATCACACAATTTATATATAGATATATGAAAACTAAATTATTTCATCGGGATTCATTTTTTTATATAATTAATGCAAGATTTTTTGAGCTCGTTCCTGCTATGATCAAGGTTCATTTGTTTATTCATATTATTTGATCTGATTCCATTTATGGAAGTATATGACACCCTACGTATCATTAAAGTGATGAATATTGCCATCGATCGTAAAGTGTTTCGGTCGTCAAATAAAGTCAGCACGTGCTCCGAGTTTCGAATGACATTTAATTCTTTTGTTGAAAATTTACCGAGAATCTCTGTGTAATTCCGAGGACACCAATGTCGCGAGTGGACATCGGCGATCGCCGGCAACGAGTAAAACATTATTGGTTTTGCGACAGTGGCTTTGCTAAACGTGTACAGGTTTGTCGAGGCATATTGTATGTGTTGTTTGTGGGACACGTGGGCGTGTATATATACTCGCATATGCATATCGAAGAAGGTGAGATGCACAACGCGGCTCGGTTTCCTGTTCTTCTAGACACCAACCCTGCCATCCTTCGGTCTCGACGCGTTATCAGGTAATCCGATAATCGAGTTATTCTAGCTAGGTTTGTGTGCGCTACCGGCTAACAGAAGTTTCCCGATTCTATCGTCGGATGGAATCCCTTCGCTGCCGCGTGTTCCTTGTTCCCTGCGGTTCTCTCTTCTCATTCTCTGCTCGCCAACGTGACGGGTGATAAATTTGTTTACGCTCATAGATATCGACTGGACACCGCACACACGAAAATTGTATACACATAAAAGTAACGGTGGACTGATCGATCAGCCAAAGACACATGGCATGCTATTAAAAAATTGTCGAAAAGTCGACTAGCTGAAGTTACGCCATTAGTCAAATGAATCGACATTGATGAATTTTCCGTTAATTTATCAATTATGAAGCTTTTGTATTGTGGACAGTTTAATTTCACCACAATTCTGAATCCTTTGCGAGAATCCTTTAGGTGTTGTATGAATTATTTATGACTCTCGATGAAGGCTTGTTGATTCGAATTCTCGGTCAAAGAGCGAATCGGGTCAGTTGATGGATACTCATGATGGTTTGTTCCTTCAATCGACTTGCACAGTCAGAAGCTAGTAAAAGTCAAAGGTGAGCAAAGGACAAGCCGACACGGTTCGTAGAATTTCACTGATAGTTCTGCTAATGGATTGGATGTGATAAGGGTGATCGTTAACGCGCATTTATTGTGTAAAACATGGCTCTTTTATATGGATTCACTCGATCGAAAACATTAAGTTAATTAGGAAAGATAGCGAGCTAACCGGCTAACCTTTCAATGTTTTTGACTTAATACGAATAAAACGCAGACGTGATTTCGATATAATTGAGAAAACCCGCGCAACTGGTATAATAAAAGCGATTATTTACTTTCAATGAGCGCGATGATTTTCGCAAAAATAAGGATGTCGTTGGATCGTAGCCTTTGTTTCTGGACGGTTGGTTCATTTAAATATAATTAAACTACTTCTCATGGAAGAGCGGAGACGGAGGTGGGTATCGCGAATAAACGACGGACGGAACCGGGCGAAACTTTAGTAACACTTTCCGGACTTGCAAGTACTCATAAACTAGAACGAAAGAGCCGTCTGGTAGATAAAGAAACAATTTTACATAACAAGGTGGCGTATCTAAAAAAATATGCGTGTGAATTCGACTTTGTAAAAAGCTGAGTACTTTTGTCACGTATGGAATATGTGATTTTATTATCATTTTTTTCGCAATGACTCGATTGACAGTCAATTAATTATCGCTATTCCGTAGCATATCTGAATTTATATGTATTTACACGCGTTATTGTATAGCCTGTTTTTACACGCATTCGAGAGAATGCATGTTAACATTGAATTAACGAGACGTTAAGGCATTTATTTTAAACATCTTGTTAAGAGGTTTTGTATTCCGTCGCTGAACAAGCAGTACCTAATTGTTGTCTTTGTCAAAGTGTCATCAATTTAAAGTTGAGATAATTAAACGTTATAATTATAATGTCGCTAGATAATTGTAAATTTAGCCCTTTCACAGAAAGGCTAAGTAAACAAACAATTTGGAGCTGTCGAAATTTCAACGATTTTCTATCAGAAGGTAGTGTTTTGTGGAAAGGCCTGATTTTTTGTGAGAGAACTGAATATTTATAAAAATCGTGTAACATGAATATCTAATGTCTACTCGTGATAGTCTGCTATGCTAAGTACCACTCTGGAAACGATACTCCGATTACCGAGTTATACTCGTAGTTTATACGCGGCGTAATCACTATTTGAATGTATTACTCTGAGTGGTCACTAATGTTGCTATCGGCACTTAACGCAAGTAATTCTACCACTTTGCGAGCACGTGCGCCTGTGAGGAGCTTAATCGTCGTACGATCCGGTATTCAAATCGAACATTACATCTATGTAGGGTGATATTCAAATGCAACACATACAATCATGACATTTTAACATCAATTAAAAAGTCTAATGACAGGCGTATGAATTCTTTTTTCGAAAATCTAGAAATAATTCAGTCTTATGAAGATTTAAATTGCTTCGAGTGTCATTTCAAATTGGAAGTTCTTGAAAACATTAAAAGTTTTGAATATCTCGAAACTCTAGAAAGTTTTGAATTATCTGGAAAAATCTTCCCTTAAAAGCATTTATAAATATTTAAAACACTTATTTTTAAAGACAAAATCGTTATCTATAATGATATATAAAACGATCTATCACATTATAATATAATAATTAAAATAATAATATAAATTAAATGATTTTGAAAAAATATATTTTTAAAAAATATAAGATTTAAAAGTTTTTTATTTTGAATAATATTTCAAATGTTTCAAGATTTTTAATATATTTTCAAAGTTTTCGATTTGTCTCAAGCACTTTATATTGAACATTATTCTGAAATTTTCATAGGGAAGTTATTAGACAAAAAATAGTGATATTTATTTCCATATTTTTATATTTGTTATATTTTTATATTAAATACATTTTAGAGACGTAGATGGAACTATCTCATCTAGTTCAACTACTTGATTATGTATGAAAGAAAGATTGATTCTATGCATTCATAGATTTTGTCATTGTGCGACTATACTAAACAATCCAGTACAATAAATTACATCAATTTTATTTATTTTTCTACGCTTTTCAATCTAAAAACCGTGAATTATTGCACAGTATAGATTATTAACTCGCGTCTCGACCGTGAGCTTGATTTTCTGTAAACGTTCGCGAATTAATAATCAGTACTAGCGCCGTATCAACTTTCATCCATCGACCGTACATTTACATGCATTTAAACCTGATCGTACAATCCACAAGAAGTACTCGAAGATTAGGATAGGGACCACTTGGTGAGCCGGCTGAGCGATTTACCTCTTTTACCTGAGCTGATTTTGAACGGGGATCGGCGACCTGGACGGTCTCATCGGGAGGCAGCCGCCAGGAGTTCCTTTCGATGTTAACGCTGGCGTTCATAGCGGCCTCCTCCTCCGCCTCCCGTGTCCTTCGTCGTTCTCAGCCACTTCGTCTTTGCACGATCGCTTCTCCAAGGTCCCCAGGGTAACCCCCAGGCCACTCCTGGGGCCGAGGTTTTATTACACCAATCCACAGTTTCTCACCTGAAAAAAAAAGGAAAAGAAAACGAGACTTAATAAATTTATATACGGTAAAATATGGCGCGAAGCAGCGGAAAGGTATATACACACTCGACCAATTTAACAGTGAAATTACCGAATGAATTGATGAAAGCCGATAAATATTGAATTAGAAGAGATAGAATATCGAAGGATGGCAAGAGGGCAAAAGGGGATAAAGAGGATAGATTGTAAGCTCGTGGATGATGAAGACTGGAAAAGTGAAACTTAATCTGAACTTCGGTCTAAGACTTAAGTGTGGTATACAGAGATAACGTAATTGAAGCCGTGAACTTGTCAGTAGAGTGTAAAACTGAATTGTACACAATATATTCAAATACATACACTGGAAAAAAAATTAAATTCTAATAAATATTAGTTTGAATAATTCTAAGTAAACATTTACTCTCTAAATATAAACATATATTTATTTGATAAAAAAATCATTCGTTTGTGATTTAACTATCATTTTTTTATTCAATAAATTTATTTATTGTAAGTGAATGTTTACTTACTAAGATTACTATTCTAAGAAATATGTATTAAAATTTAATAAAATTTTTTGTATATATATTTACGAGCAAAATCACAAGAAGAAATTCCAAATTGTTCAAGACAATAATCTGTTATTAAACTATACAATTTATCTCAATTTTTGTTTTGTTATCTTTTTATTCATATTTTTATATCGCGAACGTTACCAGATGCCAATCGACGATTACTTCGACGCTCGACGTCGTAATTTTTCCGAAGGAATTTAATATCTGCGCGGTACGATTAGTCAACGTCCCGAATTCCGTGTAAAAGTTTCAGTATTTAACTTGAGATTTGTATGAGAAGGAGAGGAAGAGAAGTTTGGCTAAACCTCCCCCTCCTTCCCCCCAGTTGTTACGTGCTTTTCTTCTGTGCAACAAAGTTACAACGGTATGTGTTCAGTAACTGAAACGAGATCGCGATAACGAAGTACCGATTTCGGCTACTGCGAATTTATGGAGCGTAAAAGAAATACAAAGGAGACACGCGGGAAGAAAAGGGGATGGCATCGAGAGGCCGATCGATCTTTTCCTTCTCCTATTTTTCCACCGTTACGTGGAATAATGCGCCGCTGGAGATTCGGAGGGCGGAAATACATCTGTAAAATTAAACAGCTCGGCTAATCGCAAAGTCTTACGCGACGAAAATCGTTTTACATTGAGTTTGAATTCTGAGCTCGTTCGCATCTCGAGTTATAAAGTATGAACGCGATTATCATAACATCATTTTAATACGACAGCAACTGAGAAATTATCTTGTCAAAAACTTTGAACAACATTATGAGATGAAGGTTAAACTCTCCTCATAAATAATCAAGGATGCACGCTTGTATCTTCTTTCGATGAATATCGAAAGATATAGAAATAAAATTTATTATCTACCATTTTATGATATATCATTATGACGCGATCTTGATTGTAATAATTAATATGTGGAATACTTATGAATTTATACTATCTTCGTGTATAAGTCATGGTTTAATCATATTCTTAAATTAAATATCAAATTGTCACTCGATAAATGACGCGAAAGGGCAGTAAACGTCTCTGTTAATCATTATTGCCTCTTAGCGTAAACATTGATATGTCAGTAAGAGCGCAAGAGCGATGGGAGAAAAAAGGCGAAGAGCCTCTTCTGCGAGAGAGAGCGTTGTCCTCGTTGTGGGAGATGCAGGGGTAGCGCGCGCTGTGTTAGCGTGACGTGACGTCAGAAGGGTTACGTCAGTGGCGCGGTAAACTGTGTGGATATACATACCTCTCGGTGAAGATGGCTGCGAGAGGAATTACGGGGAGAGAGGACGGAGGGATAGTCGAGAGGTCGCGGAAACGAGGAAAAGAGGGGATGCATGAGGGTGATCGCAAGTGGATTCGCGAATGCTGCATGGAGGACGGGGTTGACGCAGAATAAGGTCGACCACCCCGGATCTCCATCCCCCGGATTTCATTCATCAGTCGAGCATGGCTCGCGCGAGCTAACCGGATTAATCCTTCCGCGATTGTCGGCGGAAAGAACAAAACCGTACACGATTTGTGTCGCAATGGAATTTCCAAAAGCAGCTATTACAGGTGGTCGCGTCAAAAATGTATGTCTGTTATTACAAGTAATGCGGCAGTAAATTAATGGCTCCGAATAAAATTCCTTAGAAAAGAAATTTTTTTTTCTCAAGAGAGACAGATGTATTATTGTAATTGCAGAGATGTAAAATATATATGAGATAATGGAAAGGAAGTTCATTGCGTAACATAGTTGCAAGTTTATTTCGTTGTGATAACGATTGAGCCTGACCGATCCACCCCATGTCGTTTTATTCGATCTGCCTTGTATCGGCGTCGTAAATCAATTCCAAATCTCCGTTCCGCAAGAAAACCCATAAGAAACGCGCACCGGGTAATCGAATTCTCACTGCGAGCACGACGAATGGATCCGCAATTTCGTTGAGCTCACTCCTCCCGAACTTTTTTGCAAAAGCATCCTGCTTCACGTACGAACTATGTGGCGCCAAATTGGCTCGTAAAATATTTCATACGATGCCTTGGCCATCTTGTTTATTTGATCGATCGACGATATCATAGGTAGATTGCAAAGTTGGCATTCAAAATACGGGATCTTTCCTTAAAAAAAAAAAATCCCTTAAGAAATATACTTTGTTATAATTAAATTATATAGATGTATTATAGAGCAAAAAATATTGTAAGATCCAATAATTTAACACACTGAAAGAAAAATTTATGATATTTATTACTATAATTACATGTTATAATTATGATTATCACTGCTATAATGTTAACAATAATAACTGTATGTACAGTTCTATCAACAAAAATATATAGTTGGCATCGAAAATGAATACAAATTATTCTTACCATAAAAATGGTCGCAATTATTACAATTTAACTATATGTAATTTATAATATCATTTTTTGGAACAACTATATAACATTATAGTAATAACAACCATAATTACACGTAATATATGTCACAAATATCAATTATATGTCACAAATATCACAAATATCAAAAACTTTTCTCTCAGTGCATACGAAAAGTTCTGAATTGA
>Ga0157364_1003477_pt1 | contig 15287 bp, 13 predicted proteins | sample AttsexASBM2_FD_111476 | JGI IMG/M metagenome (GOLD analysis project Ga0157364, IMG submission 111476) | Fungus gardens microbial communities from leaf cutter ant in Ribeirão Preto, State of São Paulo, Brazil - Atta sexdens ASBM2 | ecosystem: Host-associated > Fungi > Mycelium > Unclassified ...
AATCTTATATTTTATGAAATTATTGCTTCATTAATGCTTAAATAATTTTGCATATATACATATACATATGTGTACATACTTATGTATGTATATGTATATATGTACGTAAATATGCGTGTATTTCAATTTTAATCAAAGGGAAGGGAGTACAAGAAGTATAAATTGAAATTGGAATCATATGTACAATATAATTATTTTCATTAGATTATCTAATGTAATATTATTTTTTGTTATCAATTAAGAAATATCTAGAACGCATGAACGTCAGAAGTGATAATCATTCCCGTAATAGACAAGGCCATTGGAAGCGTTTTCAAAAACTGACATGTGTCAGACCCCACCTCGCTTCCTATCACTCTAATCTGTCACGATAGATCGTCGTTGACGCGACACGAGTCACGCCTTGTGGGTCACGATAGCTCGCGTTTCATTTGCCGTTCAATCGAACGTCGTTCATCGACGTTCCGTTACCGGTGCGTTTATACGACGAGCATTTCGCTCGCGAATTGTTCCGTCGCGTAACTTCAAATCGAATATCGTGTCCAAGTCGTGGCAACACGATCCTGCAGTCAATCGCACGGATCGGTTGGCTCGCAATCCACGTGGAAAAGTAAATCTCAGCTTCGTCACGAAGCGTGACCGATCAAACGAACCGACGGCGCACCACGCAAAGGCAATTAATTTCCCTATTTATTATCTCGAATCAACCTCATAAAACAGGGAAGGAGAGAAATGTAACTGGGATTGTAACGATGGTAAGGTGGAAAGAAACCTATGCTGAAAAAAAAAGAGAGTTGAAGAGAGGAAATTTCTCTCTCGCTAGTGGTTTGCCACGTATTCAACGGAGATGGGAAATTCTGCGAATAGAGTGCGAGATGTGGCTGCGAAGGGAAACCTGTACGTCGGTTCTGGCTAACTCATGCTGACCAACGGTGTGCGGGGGGAGGAGGGGATGCGTGACGTCACTGATGACTTATGGCCATCATAAATCAACCCATTGAATTTCACAGTGTCGATATTTTGCAGTGTCCACCCTGCGCAGCTCCTCTCTCAACCTCCCCGATTTCCCGGTCAAACCGATCGTCCTCGAGGGAGTTGGCGGATGATGACAAGCGGTAAGAAAGAAAGCCGGTTCGTGAATTTTTACAGATATCATTGTACATCATTTTTTTTTTCATTGCTTGTAATTTTGTTTATAAGAAAAAGATATTTGGTCTTTAACTGTATTATTTATACTTTTGTATTTCTAGTTTTTCAAAAAAAGTCGCAGAACTTAGGCTAAAATGAAGACTAGTGAAATAATAGATATTATTATATATTTTTATTATATTTAACAAAATTTTTTACTCTAATTAACGGTAGAATTATTTTTTAATAATATGATAATAATTTTAATAATTGTAATTAAATGCGCGTTAATTTTTTTAGTCATGTGTTCGCTAGTGCTGGATTTGACGTATATATATATATATATCCGAACTTGCTCTCTCTCTCTCTCTCTCTCTCTCTCTCTCTCTCTCTCTCTCTTTAAAGAGAGCTTTAAAGCTCACTGACATTTCATGATAACTAAAAATTATTTATAAATGTCACGTTATCAATACATATTTCAAAGCTGTTTGTTAAAATTATATATCATCAGTAAAACATTGCGAGTTCATAAATTTGTTTTTCACTTGATGGAAATATCGAGGGCTTCATGAGTGTTTTATTGTGATAATTGACATTACTGATTAAAAGCATTACATTTTTATCAACTAAATCAAATAAATGTTATTTAATTAAAGCAATTAATTCGTGTGTCGGCTGCTAAATTAATAAAGCGAACATTACATCTAGACTTTCATTCAGCATCTGATACACAGAGTACAACAGAACTAAAGGCACATTTGTTTTTTACGTAAAATGAAGTAACTCACGGCAAAGAATTTCTGTCGTTTCTTGTCGATAACAAATGATATGAATGAAAAAACTTGGAACACTAAACTAAAGTTGCTTTAAAACTTTTTGTGCGCACTATCCTCCTATATGGAAAATATTTTTTGTGATAATATCTTTGCAATAAGAAACCAAGTTTTGCTGCGTTCGGTCATAATGATGTTGAATTTATCGTACGTGTTAATGAGTAGATCTCTTAGAAAATATATACGAATCTCCCTTTATAGGAGAATCGGCAGAACAAAACGAGGTGGCCCGTATTTCGCTGTTATTCAGGAAAGTTTCGGTACTTCCGAAGTCAGACCAAGTAGCAGGGAATTTCGCGCTGAGCACAGAACGAAGCGGGACTTGCTCAACGGGAGCACTGGGCTATCGGGTTTGCGGTGTAACTGGACCTAGTAGCTATGCGAACTACTCTCTCACTCCCCCCTCCCTCCTCTCTCTCTCTCTCTCTCTCTCTCTCTCTCTCTCTTTCTCTCTCTGACCCTTCCTCTTATTTTGGAAGATTTCCCTCGGTGCTCATTGCCTTCTCCCTTAACACCAACTCGTTCCTAAGTTCCGAGAGCTTGGCTTATCTCTTCCCCTTCTTTTCGCCTTCTTTTTTTCTTCTCCTCATTCTGTCATGGTCACACTTAAGACAGCGCTCGTCCTCTCACAGCATAAAGTTTTTTCCTCTTTCGTTTTCGAGCGAACGCTCTTTCCGCTCTTTTACTCCATAACTGGACCCACAGAAATCACAACGATCATTATAGATAATTTGACATTTAAACATTAGTTTTTTAGATAAAAGTATAACGCGATAAAAATGTTAAAAATCTGTCATTTATTAAAAATTTCATTCTTCCTAAGGATTTCTAGTCTTTGAAGGAAATTTACTAATATACTTATAATCCATCATTTATAATTCTCTATATAAATTTTTGTACTAACTCTTGGTACTAAAATTTATTATATGTTTTATTATATGTTTAAGTAAAACATTCTATATTTACTTTAATTGTTTCAATACGATCGTTTATAGTTAAAAAAAAATATTTAAAATATTTGCAGTTTGTGATTAAAGAATATTAAAAATATTATTTGAATAATGTAAAAAATATTATATTATATATTATTATACAAAGCGTTGTCCTTCTACTTCTTTGTCTTAGACAAAGAAATCTTTATTAAAGGGCTTTAGGCCGTGGTGTAAATCCGGATGAGTGTACCATATCGTGTTACAAAATATAAACGGGAGGTCGCACGTGCGTTTACGGGCATTTAGGCGTCATTAGCTCTCAGCTTTGCACTCATTATCCTGGCATTAATATAAGTACTCGTCGTAATACTTAATGATCCGTAAGTAATTGTATAGTGTCATTAGTATGTCGCTTGCTACGAACGTGACAATGAACAAAACGCCTGCCAATTTCGGTAATTCGAAGCTCGGTCGGTCGAATTCATTTGAATAACACAAATTACACAGACCGGATTAACGAAATGCGGTGCTAGACCCAGTCGCTATCAAGTTTTATATTCCACTGAATACGATGGATAGTTGCACGCAAGCTCTTTGCTTAGGGAATTGATAGAATCTGTAATTGTAATTAACAGAATTTTTATGTCTTTTCTGTAATGTATTGTATTTCAAATTCTGAAATTACATACATGATTGCAAACAATAAATGATTATTTCTCATTGTGTTATTAGTGTTATTAAAACAGATTATGTATAATTGAATTTGCGCGCAATGAGAATAAGCGGTAAACCATAGTGTTGCATTGAATTTAATTTCAAAATATTTGAATTATGAATATTGCTGTTGAGCATTTTGTCAAATATTGTAACTAATAATATGTGTTTATGGAATAATTCACAAGTATATATATTACAAAAAATATGCATACATTGCCCGCAATTAATATAATTTTCTGATTTGCATTATTATATTATCGTTGAATTTTTTAGTAGTTGTCGGAACAAATCTGTTTTGAGGTGAAAGGAATTCCGTGTGCTTCTTACCGGAAGTGTCGTTAGTCTCAAGTAATTCGCGCGGTACGACGTTTCCTGAACATCTTCAACGACCCTTCGCGCTCCGATAGCGTCTTGCACGTTGGAATTTTCACACGCTCGAGAAGCCAGAAACAAAGAGGAGCATCCAAGATTTCGGTGGCTTCGGAAGGCGTCTGCGAAGGGATGCAAGGAGGACGACAATGTCTCGCGATCCTCGTGCGCATTGTGCTGTCTCTCCTTTCTCCCTCTCCTATTCCGCATTCTGTTTCCCTCTCTTTCTCTCCTCACACTTCTGCAGACAGTGCGAGAAGAGATCTTGGAGAGATCTTGGAGGGATTCCGTGAGTATAGATGTTGAGGACTCTCTCTCTCTCTCTCTCTCTCTCTCTCTCTCTCTCTCTCTCCCCCCTCGCATTCTCCTGTGTGCCGCGTTTCTTCCTTTATCTGCGTTTCTCTCTTTCTTCCTCTCTAACTGCTCACTCTCTTTCTCTCCCTCTTTTCCTCTTATTTAACTTAAGATTGGATTGCAGATTACACATCGCACTATCCTCGCTTTTGCCATCCTATTCTTAATTTCAGTTCAGTGCTTTGGTGTCTCTGTTTTCTTTTTTTTTTCCCCTCCCTCTGTTCTCCATCTGCTGCACCTCGTGCCAGGGTCCGCCTAGCATCTTCGTCTTCTACTTTTTTAAATTTCGCTTTATATACCTATCCACTGGGAAAGCACGAAGTGAAATAGCGCCGGAAATGAGAATCTACTCCCGACCGGGTTGAGGGTGAAATTATTTTGCGGATATAGGCTAGCGAGAGTAAGTTCCTTTCCCCGTTGAAATGACTTGATTTTTTAAACCATTAAAATATAAAGGCGACGTTTTCGTCGGAAATTGCAATTATTGAAATTATGAAGTTATATTAAATTAAATTCAAATTGTTACGTAATTTAAAAAGAATTATCATTTAATATCTCCAAGAAAATATATAATATACCTACAATTTTATTCTATTTAAAACTTAAATAAAATTGTATACTGCATATTTCTTTGGTGATATTAAATTTGTTCTTTTTAAGTAACATAATAATTTCGTTTAGATGCCAAACAAAATTTTAATAAGCTCATTTTTATTTATAAGAGTAATGTAATACTAAAAACTAGAAATAATATTCTTCCGTACACAACTATTTGGGATTAATTATAAAAAGAGACTGTTTTGCTATATATTATATAATATATATAATATATTTATAATATATTATAATATATAATATAATATATTTTTAATATATATTTTTCATTATTATATACAATATAAACAGCAAATTTGGATTCTGCAATAAAGTCAAATCAATTCTTTTTATAAAATATTAAATTCGTACTATGATTCTGCGACATTCACTTAAAAACTTTTGTTGAAACTTATAATTGGTCGCAGTCTTCCTTAACTAATATCGAGTATATAACGCGTTCTGTATTTAATATTGCACGCTGTCACAAATGCTTTTGACGTTCTCATGACTGCTCGGATTAAGGTACTAATTACGATTAGGCGACATCAGAGTATACTGACAGGTCCGCCCGGGCGTGTTTGTCCTTCTGTGACATCTGTCGATTCCGGAGTGGAGAGTACGCGGCATGGGAAGAAAACAGGGTTGAAATGGTGCAGAGGAGTGAGAGGAGAATTGGCGCAGACAGAGAGAGACAAGTATAAGAAATGAAAGGAAACAACCGAGATGAGGATAGAGGTGAGGGAGCCGGGTAAATGAAAAGCAGTAAGCCGAGCCGAACGTGTTTAGGGGATGGCTATATTTGAGAAAGACACGTGACCGCGATTCGCAGCCCACGGCAGCTGCGAAAAGGCTTCTCTCTGTTCATATCTCTCTCGCTCTCTCCTTCCTCTGGCTTTACTCTCTATTTATCCCCGCAATCATATCGGCAAATACGGCGTACAATTAAAGGCAATACAACGTGACCGCTTTGGACATGTGCATCGGCACAGAAAATGCGCCAGCAGACGGGACAGGAAGTGGGGTCGGCTTCTTCATATTCTCGAATACGAATTTAATCGCCGTTTTGAAACGATTAAATTATTTGACATTTGCAATCGGCGTTCTCCTTTATTATGTTAAATCATCATCGGCATACAGGGAATGCCAAGGTTTTTCACGACTATCATAGAATCGTTCATTCAACTGATTCAAGTAGCGAGCACCACGCACAACGCGCATCGATGGCAATCGAATCAACATCGTATTGTGCCAAAATAAAATGACGTTCAAGAGGTATTTGATTAGCGCGCATATTGTTTTAATGAAAGAGAATATTCACAAATCGTTCATTCGCAAACATCAGATACGGAACGTACCGATGATTTTGTTGTTTTCGGTGATATCCTAGCACTTGTACGCGCGCGAACAAGTTATCGGAATTTCGTGTAAATTCTGTTATGGTTCGAAATTCTCGCGCAGTATCTAACGGTCGAAAATGAATGTCGAAAATGAATGGAAAAAAATATCATTAATTTCAAATTGCAGTCTATGATTGACTGCCAGTTCAAAGATTCGACAGCGTGATGAGTAATAAATAAAGTTTATCGCATCTCTTTCTTTTAATAGCTTTTTAAATATCTCGAAGGATGAAGAAGTAAAGTAACGGGGACTTGAAGCAACATTAGTTGACTTTTTTTAATTTATTGAGATTTGTTCAATCTAGGGAGCGAGCAACAGTGGCGAGAAGTTCATGGATTACTTTAGCGCCCGAGTCAGTACATTTGCAATTCTCTCTGACGACGGAAACTTATAATGCCCATCCTATAAACTCATGACGCCAAGGAATTGCAAAGTAAAGATTTACATACGCGTGGACGCGTGCGTCAGATGCGAGCCAGGGCAAATTCGTTATTCCGCCTTATACGGGAGATCAACGTGCCAATGACTGCGACTGTTGCGATACCGGCAGGACCGGCACAAAGGGACAGACAAAGAAACAAATGGAGGAAGAAGGATTTACGCGTTAGTTCGTTGGTTTCTCTTTGCATTCAGCGGAGACGCGGCCATCACAAATAACTCGACGCTATCTGTAAACTATGGGCGCTTTGTGCGCTGTTCGCTGGAGTTTACATCGTGACAACTACGTGCTCTCTTAATCGTGAAAAAGCTTTTATTTTTTTCGTTTTTAGCTTTATCCAAGATTTTTTTTTTGCGAAATAATATGTCACTATATAACAAAAAAGAAACTTTTGGGATTAGTAATATTTCAGATTGATTGAAAGACAACCATATCGGCACGTAATTATCATTTCATGAAATTAATTCATTTAAACGAATATATATAATAAGTTCAACATCTTAACATTTAGACCGTAGTGACGCTTCACTATTTAAAGTAAAAAAGAAAAAAGAAACTGCTGATCTATTTCTATAATTCTTTAAAGCGATTTACGAAAGATTAAAATATAAGAATGTAAAAAGCGATATTATTAGCAATATTATTAATATACAATAAAGGAGCATATAATCATAGCTAAAGATATTTTTTTAGAGATAAATAATAATAACATATTCCGAATTAATACGTTAACGTATAACATTGTATACGTTCGGTCAAGATTTGATCATCATCAGTATAACGTTGGTGTTATAATTAGATTAACAGTGGATGTCTTCTATGTATGTCATTATTTCGATATTATAATTTTGTTCATTACAAAATAATATTAATATTTGGTTCTCATATAATGATTTCGTCTTGGAATTAAACAAATAATTGTTGAAGTATAATATTAATAGAACGTTGTCTGGCCAACACAGGATTTTCAGATTCTGTGTTTTCGAAACAACAATCCTTATAATTTTTTTATAAAGTTTAGTTCTTTGTGAAAGTTAAATAAATGATAATAAAAGAATTACTCTGATAGAAAAACTGAGATACTGCAATAAAAGAATTGCTCTGAAACATTTTATATGTCAAGTGTCTGTCACAATTACACTCGTTGATTCATATTAACGAATTTACTGTTATTTATTGAAAACCTTTTTATTTTGCACTATTAATGTCCTTCCAATATTAATGATCATTAAATAACTGTGCATATAGAGTCTAAATTTTTAGACTAATGATCATTAATAACAGAAAGATATTAATATTGCAGGAATAAAAAGATCGATTTTCAATAATCTCATTAAGATAATTTATAAATAACGGTAAATTCATTGGTACGAATCAATGGATATAACTGTGATATTTTCAATTAAAAGGAGTTAAACCATGATGACATTCTCAGCGAAAGACGTCAACGTAGGGTTGACTGCATCGAGAACAATGTAGAATTCATTATGACCAATTTTCCGCGAGACGTTCAGTATGATGAAGAAATGAGTAACTTCGTAGATCGCGGCATAAGACGCGGGAAATCCGCTTAGCACCGAGGGAACCCTGCGGTGACAACTTATTTTCGCGTGGAGGCGACGCAAAGCTCACGTCGCCTCCAATACAAAGAAAACCCGGGGAAAATCTAGACACGCGCGCTCGTACCTGAACGTGTGCCCCATGTACCCTCATTCGGTGCATCGTATAGACGCTTTACACGCGGCTTAACAGTCGATGGTTATAAGTCGCGGGTAAATATTGTGCCGGTAAACAGCGTAGGATCCGAAAGAGCCTTAGGGTTCGACAGCAGCGATTCGGAAGGGGTTGTACCGGCGGTTTGCACGTGCCGCTATTTACGCAGGGAGATACGAAAAGAGAAAGAGGAGGAAGGTAGATCGCATACATATGCGAATGTATGTATGTATATATGTGTTTCCAAAAGGCTTATGGGTGCTCCAGTATCAGTTACCTCGTTCAAGTGTCTGTCCGCGTTTCTATTTCGATCCTCTTCCTGGCTTCTCTCGAGCTCTAGTCGCGGCTTACTCTGCTGCGTACCATCCGAGTATTATTGCGAGAGTTAAGGACCCCCGTTCCACGTTTGCGTTAGTAACAGTGTATACGTTCTTGCGGCATATACGGTCTAATGGCCTCGAAAGATGGTTTAGCGAGGATGTTGTAATTAGCTTAAGACTGAGGATAATTCCAGTAATAATATCGTCTCTTAATTTAGGGTAATAAAATGTACTTAAAGCAAGTATGATGTATTTGCAGCCCTTCTTCCGTTTTTAACTCTTGATTAACAGTTGCTTTATTTCCTCAAATAATCATCATCATCATTATCATTATCGTTATTATTATTATTATTATTATTATTATTATTATTATTATTATTATTATTATTATAGATTTAAAGTGATTAGATTATATAAGATAATTACCAGAAAATACAACGAGATAGGAAAATATTAAATCATTTTTCATTTAACATCATCAAATCGAAATTAACGAGCAATCTCGATAATGGCGACGTTTCAACGATTTCAACATAGCTATCATAATCGTTGGCAAAGCGCGTGAGTTGAAATTCCGCCTCGTCAAAATATTACCGCTGCGAATTGAGGTGTTTGAGTATATGCCGACGGTATTCGTGAATCACGCGAAGAACTCGAAGAATTCCTCTCGGCGCGGCGCAACGCCGCACTCAATACCCCATCGCGTCGACGAGTCTCGTGAACACGATAACCGGATACTTTCGCGGCGCGAAATCCTCATAGATATCTATTCGTACGATATATCGGCAACGATGACGGAGGAATACGAAGGAATTGGTCTCCATGTGCCTGCATGTATAGTTATAACGAGAGGATCAGACGTCATGCGATACACCCTCGCTCGGCTATTCAAACAGTTTGGTAAGCGTGACATACTTCTCCCGAGATGAAGAGGAACCGGCAGTCGAGCGAGTGCCTCCTCATGCAACCAAACCGGACTGAATATAACACGAATCCGCATGGTAAATATGCTCTCCTAGTTAGTGCCACCGCAAACATTGATATCCGCGTTATATGTGAGGTTGAATCGTGGAATAGTGAGTTGGAGGAACTTGCTAGCTACTACCAGCTTGGAAACCGACCATCTTAGAAGTGCTCCTCTAAGGGAATGATGTTCCATTGATAATCAGGTCAGTTTTAACGAAAACCTTTTCGTTAGTTAAGCACAAATATTGAAATCTTAAAGTATTCTCTCTTAACTATATTTTATTTTCTTGCCTGCGAGTCTACTTCTTTTTTCGAATGTGATATGAATCAATTATTACTGCATGAAAAATATTATTAATTATGTATATATATTTATTATTTATAATTAAATTTTTTTGCTTAAAGAATGTAAAAAAATCTTTACATTAATATTATTCTTAAGATTCTGTTTGATAATTTCTAAAAGTTCTTTATGAAAACTATTTTAAAATATTTTTGCATTCCATAGTATTTTACTTTTTGGAATTATTATTTTTTGGTAAAATTATTTTAATTTAATTATTGATATATTATAGAACAAGGATCAATAAATATTGTAACATATTCGATCTTTCATACATAAATTCAGTGATTAAGTATTGAATATTTTTGTATTTAAACAATCAATTTACAGTTACTCTTTTAGTGCTAAAATATCAAAATCCATTGCAAAGTAAACGATAATTAGAAGCAGTCCAATGTTGGCAACAATGAGAACAGTGGCCATGCCGCTATTGTTTGACTTTGCATTACATCACTATAATATTACAAATTGTACATTAATCTCCTAAGTCAAATTCCGAGATTGCTAATTGTATTATTTTATAAGTTTATCAATTATATTACGTTTCAACATCTTAATTTATATCATATTAGATGATCATATTAGATTATATTAGAATTTACATTATATTAGATGTTTCGGTCATTATAAAATACTTTTCTTCTTTATCTTATATCTTTTAATATCGTTATGAATATATTGATAATAAAATTAAGGATTTCAAATATTTTTCCCTTTTGACATACATAGTTATTTATAATCAGATTCTTCTTTGATTATCTTCTAGATTTCAAATAGAAACTAGATACTATATAATTACATTATCTTGTGCTATAATGAACTATTAGAATGTTTGCTACAAGTAACAATCTAGAAGTTCTTATAATTTTGAGCAGAGAACTCCAGTAACAGGAAATTATTACTAAATGTAGGTCAGCGCTCGTCGAGTTTCTCTGCATTATATGATTCTTATTCAAGTGAAATATCTCTTCCATTTTGCATAGATATTTATAGTATTTAAAATGAAAAAGATCTTTATATATATATATCATGAGCACAAAAAATAACTTTAAGATAATTAAAGATATATTTTGCTATTATACTGAAATAAATAATTTATGTATACCATTTTGCTGGAGAAAAATAAATTGTTGTCGCTATTTTAATATCTTAAGCATATACAGCATCATTATGTAATAATTTATTTAGAAATAAATACATATATATATATAACATATATTTACATTACATTGGCAATATAATTGGCGATCTTTCGATTAATAATTCTTTCTCTCCTATGAAAGAATTAAAAGAAGAAAATGAGAATTGTGGAAAATAAAAACTCAACTTATCGACATAACTTACAACGTGGAAAAGAAATAAGATGAAAAGAAGAAAAGAGGATGACACAGGCTTCTGCCATATATACATACGCGCGAGCAATCCTATCGTACGTGACTGCGGCAGACTAAACAAAAATACATAAGGAAACGAAGATGCGAGTCAGGCATCCCAAACTATCATGTAAAATTCTCGTATACGCGTATTCTCGCACATTTCCTAAAACAACAGCGTCATACGCGCAGTTATTTTTATCTTCTATATCGGGCTCACACGTATATCGAAGGATATCTACACTTACGATGTATTCAAAGGTAAAGTTGCGAGCTATCGAGCGCACCGATTGTTCGCTAAAGGCTTGGGGAAAACACCCGAACCAGGCGCGGCCCGTGTTTATGGTTTCTCGGTCGATGCAATGCGTCTCAATGGCATACGTCCCGAAACATTTTCTTACATTCCGAGTCAAAGACGCGGGGGGATACCCGCGCCTTCTCTCGTCTTGGGTGTGCAGTCGAGGAGAAAGAAAACGACGCGTTCCAGGACGGTAGGAACGTCGTATCGAACGCGTTTTCCCCGTCGGAGAATGCAGAATTCTTAACTGGCGAGCACGCACCGCCGCTCGTATGCGGTTTTCTCTGCGACTAACGGCATCGGTGCGGGATTCTTTTTTAAATCGAAACATTCCACGATATGAACTTCAATGAACAGCTCTCAAGGTGCTAAGGGTTACTTACTCAAGAATATGTCAGCGTTCAATATCGCTATTTATTCTCATACATTGAGAAAAATTTCTGGATGAAAATGGACGAACGGAAAATTCTGATTATATCAATCTAGTTATCTCAACTAGAATTGTAATAAATCCGACTAGAAAATTCTGATTAGTTCATTTTCAGTTCTAATTGATTAGAATTTTAATTTATGTATTACATTGTTAAATCTATAGTGTTAAACTACAATTTAATCTAATTTATTAATTAATTAAGTCGCCACTGCTCAATATGTCATTATTTTGTAACTAAAACAATGGAGTTGAACAGTTCAAATTGAGTTAAATTTGATACTATAAATTTAACAGCGCAGACTCTTTTTCCAGTATATACGATACGTATTTACAGTGAACATGTAGATTTTACCGTTTTAGGTGACGCGTAAGAACGGATATGTTGCGACCTCGGTTGCGACCGTGATAGAAAATTTAGTGCATCGTGACGGGCTGGATATTGCATATCAGAGAAACGTGATACGTCCTAGTAATTACGCGATATAGTGAGAATCTCCACGGACGTTATAAGCGTAAAATCAGGTTACCTTATTGCCAGGAAAATCTCGATCTCGGCCGATATAACGCGCGTGTGCGTGTGTACTCTACGTCAGGAGTAAGAGGATAGATAGATAGATAGATAGATAGATAGATAGATAGATAGATAGAGAGAGAGAGAGAGAGAGAGAGAGAGAGAGAGAGAATGAGAGAGAGAAAATGAGAGAGATGTGATCGTAGCAGCTTCGCGAGACGTTTCGAAAAATAAATGACGGGGAAAAATATTCCAGGCGATATAGGAACCGATCAAATTCCTCCAGGAAATTGCCTGTGATATTACGATGGTCGCACGCGGGCACGCTGTCTCTCCTCTCCTTCTGCCTCTTTCGTTCTTCAACTTCCTCCATCCTCCTTTCACCTCTTCAGTGCTACGAGGTGGTCCCATCATTGAACGGCGACATCGTCGTTCCCGAGAGAGATCTCGAGCGGCCTTAAGCCGAAGCTAGCTCGCCGACTGCGTTATTGTCATCGTCCTCGTTTTCGTCCTCTTCCTTGTAGTCCTCATAGTCCTCGTAGTCTTCGCAGTTCTCGTAGTTCTCGGCGTTGAGGAGTTTCATCCTGGGACTACAGGCACGCCCAAAGCTTTGGCTCATCAACGCTTCGAGTTTGCACTGAAATCACACGCATACCCACGCGACATGGATATGCACCTCTCGAATGTATATGGCTCCGATTCTGCAATGCAGGCATCGCGTCCGATATACGCACTCGGCTGATACGTTTGTGCGTGACTCGCGACACCGAGCAAATATCCCGTCCAGTTTACCCTTTTGCCAAGTTGAGAAAGTACCGTTGACATCGTTTGCGTTTGAGTTCGACTAGGTTCTCTGACAGCATATCGTCGATATTTGCGTGGGGATTCGGATCATTAGATATATATTTCGAAATGCATTTCATATCAGCGCATTTCGTTAATTTATAATGAACAGCTTATTATTAAAAAATCAAGCGATATCAATAATTGTGTGTGGCTTAGATATTCGAGTGATTTTATTTTTGGGCAATCTGTTAAAAATATTGTTAAAAATATTAAAATAAGTTCGTAAGTCATAAAAGAAAATATATTTTTTCTCGGTAGATTATATTTTAGATTATATTTGGATTATATTTTGATCTTTATATATATATATATATATATAGATTTACTTAGATTCTAGTCTGATCTTTAATATATTTTCCAACTTTACCAGATATAGTTTAATCGTACTAGATTATTCATCGGATTAGATTTAAATGGAACACTCGTTGTGCATTCCGGATCCATTGTAGCAGCGTTACACATGCGTTACGGAAAATTCTCTTTCGAGATAACGGCTTTGTGTGCTAATGCGTTAACTTGGAAGCGAGTGCGAATCGTCCGAAACGAAAATAACGTCGAATCTGACTTTGTCTCGCGCTCGGATCGCATTAAGAAAACAAACCGAATAGCGCTCGTGCATACTCTCGTTCTCTCACTCTATCTTTTTCTATTCTCTCTCTCTCTCTCTCTCTCCCTCTCTCTCTCTTTCTGTGCGCGCCCGCGCGAGTGAACACTCTCGAAACCCATAAACCATGGGAGCCGAGTCACATCCGGTGCATAAATCTCGCGGGGGTTAGCTGCCGGCGGTGCCTCGACTTGCACGTGGAGATGGGGGAGACGTCGAGAGACGAGGGGTGAGAGACGCACACGACAGCGTGGCACGCACCCAGAATGGCACGACAAACGTGTGCCGCCGGGTAGGTGGAGCGGAGGACAACTAGTTAATGGTCATTAGCGAGTCGCGCCAGTTTTAAATCTTCCGCCGGCTGCCCGAAGGGGCGTGCTGCCGGCCGACCCCTGTCAACCACCGAAAAGGCTTCCACCTAGTTGCACGTAGGTTGGCCCAGCAAATTACCCTTACCCCACCCCCTAGTTAGCTCACTGGTTATTACGTAATTCGATGTTGAATGCGATCGCGCGCCCCTCGCGAGCTGGCCAATTATTCAGCCACATCTCTCGCTTTTGCGAATTGCCTGTTCCCTATGAATGTAACGCAATTCCATTCCTCGCTCTTCTCCACGATCACGTGGATTCGCGTGTCATCGATTTATGCTTTTGCATAATATCGTAAGGAAAGATGCGATTGATTGGTTGAGAAGATTGGGTTGATGGAATAAAATATTTTCCCGGTCAACGGTGATCTCATTTTTTTTTTTAATAGAACAGATTAAAAGTATTAAACCATTAAAAGCCATGTCAAGAGAAACGTAAGGCAGTGAGATGTGGACAATGAACGACTCGGCCAATCAATCACAGTGGAGAACAAATAAGACAGAAACGTAAGCAGTGAAACGTAGCAGTAAGCAAATTAATATTTTAAGAGCCATCTACATGGAAATAATATGATGTAGTAAGAAATTAATCAATCACGGTTGAATGTAAGGATAATCTATAATCGATTATGATTTATTAATTTCTTACAGCTTACTACACAATATTATTCCCATTTTAGACAGCTCATTAGATTTATTATTGCTTATGCTTTTGCTTGGTTTCTAGCTGATTCATTTACTGTTTA
>Ga0157364_1003478_pt1 | contig 15286 bp, 7 predicted proteins | sample AttsexASBM2_FD_111476 | JGI IMG/M metagenome (GOLD analysis project Ga0157364, IMG submission 111476) | Fungus gardens microbial communities from leaf cutter ant in Ribeirão Preto, State of São Paulo, Brazil - Atta sexdens ASBM2 | ecosystem: Host-associated > Fungi > Mycelium > Unclassified ...
CATGTGCAAAAAAATACGCAAAACTTCGATATAAGACAATGTGATGAATAAAACGATCTAATCAATTCCGATACATATAATTTTAAATTCTGCAACGCGTCTTCTATAATTATTTCTTTATATGATAATAAAAATGTTATTTTTATAACAATTATTAAATGTATTGCAATATCGCATCTATGATTCAAATAATATAATGAAATGAACCAAATGATTTAATCGCACGTGTATAAATTCTATTTCTCGCTTTACTTTCAACAGAGAGAAAATTTTATGAGTCTCTAAAAAATCGCGAAGAAACACTGCGATAAATAGAAAATAACTAGTTCAATAATGAAACTAGGTCTTTCCGAGTAAGACGTTGGATGACAGAAAGAAGAATGATCTCCACGGAGAGCGAGTTGTGCTCTGATTCTTGTCAAGTTTCACGTCATCAACGCGAAAGAAAGTTGAGTGATTCGTTGGACACTAAGAACTTCGTTGCAGGAGGAAACCAATCTCAAATTTTTCGGACTGTTTTTATAATAGCGTCCATTTTGACAACGAATTAACAATTGTTACACTTTTCCAAATTTTTACAAATAATGCAAATATTATATACAATTATCGAATATTTTAATCGATAATTTAATCGATAGTAATCGCAATTTCATACACAAGTACAGATCTATATTTGCACGCAATATATTCATTATATTATTATAATACACAGTATCTTAAGAAAATAAAAAAACATGGATAGAATAATGTTTATCGAAAGATAGTTATAAATGATTATATTTTAAAGTATTGTAATAAAATACATACGTCATTATAATTTATTATATATGTGAGTACAAAAATTCTCAGGTACTGTTCAAGGCAAATCGAACCGATAACAATGAGATTGAAATTTTATTCATTTTTTTCATCTTATTTTGATTTTATAATCGAATATTATTAATATAAAATTTATAACAATCTTCTTTTTTCTGCAGCAGTTATTCAAATGTAATCAAGTAATTAAATATCTAAATAATTAATGTAATATTTAGATAATTAAAGTTATCAGAATCTTGATGTGGGGTATCGATCTATTGATAATCTATTGATATGGGGTACTTAATCGATTCGTCTTGAATATTTAAGTACGCACATTTTTACTTACATCCATTATATTACAATGAATTATTTAAATAAACATGAATCTTTTTGATAAAATTTTATCAGATAAATAAAAGCTAAAAATTTCTTGCCTAATATATAGACGTATATATTTCATTATATAAATTAATCTAAAAAATATTTTAATTAATTAATGTTTTGGAATAAAAGGATGTCCAGTGCCTGAAAACAGTTTCTTAAAAGAAACTAAAGATTAAAATAAAAATAAAAATATAAATTCATTTGTAACCACATTTTTTTCTTAAAGAAATCGCAAAACCAACTTGTAATTTTAGTTTATTTAATGTAATTCACTTATCTATAAACAATTGCTATCCATGTTCAATCCGTTAAATTTTATTATTAAAACAGTATCATATTAATTAATGAAAAAATATTTAATGAGAAGAATAAATTCTTGTTTCAGAACATACTATATTTAATTAATTTCATGATTAGACTTAAAAAAATTATATTGCTGTAGTTATTAATTTATTACTGAAACTGCTTTCAAAAAATATAAAAAAAATTCTTAATTAATTAATCGATTAATTTGAATCCTGCAACGGCTGAGAATCCCCAGATTCAATGAAGCACCTCGGATGGATACTACGCAAATTGACAAGAAATAACTTTCCACGTTAAAAATCATTACTCTCCATCGGTATGAATTACAACATTTGTTGTAATGTCTATTACAACTTGATGCTAGGAACAGCCCAAATTATCGTACATGAACGTAAAAATAACGCATTTGCATTAACTTTTAATGATTTAACATACTTAATACGAAACATAATTTAAGAATTTGAAAAAAATTAATATTATATATTTAATATACAAATATTTAATATTATATACTTCAAACTTAGTACGTTTCATTATAAAATCGAGATAAAATAATTTTTTTTTTGCAAATTCTATAATCTAACAAGCTCTAATATAAAATTTAGAACTTTACAAAAATATATTAAATTTACTTGTCTACATCGTGATATCTAAGATATATAAATGTTAACTTCAATTTCATGAACAAAAACTGTATACACATCATCATTGTCTTCAATTAATTATTATAACATAAACTATAACTTTTAATATGGAATTTTAAATGAAGTATTTCCCGAATTTTTATTAACAATCTTTTGGTAACAAAAAAATTTTTTAATCTCCCAAAACGAACGTTAAATGTGCATTAATTTTTGTCTTATTAATTGCATACGATAACATAACAAACATTATTTACAATTATTATTATATAAATTACAATTACAATACAGTATTTCCAATTATATTATATAACATAATAATATACAATTATTATTACATAAATTATAAATACATATTATTTATAAAAATATGTAATATTTTACATTGTCTCTAAGAATTGATTTAAAATTAATAATATAATTTTTAAGTTGTTATTATTAAAAATATAATAACAAATACAATTATATATTATTATTATATTTTATATAATAATAAATAATTTAATATTTGCAATAATAATAAATATATCGATGTACCTATAATTATTATATATAAGTTATTATTATTTTGTTTATAATAGAATCTTTTCAACTCTATTTTTCAACACAAATTATTAACATTTCTACCTGACCGAATACCTACTCATATTCCAGTCTATATTTCTACTTGCCCATATTTTTTCGTATCCATTTATCCATCTATCCGCATATTTCAAGTTAATAAAAAAAAAAAATCTTTAAAATCGTGACGCGATATGCGACTTACTAAGGAAACCGATTTTTTAATCCAACAAAATACCTGAAATCTACTCGAACGATAAAGAATCAGAGTTTCAAATATACGCGCGCGAGAAAGTAAATTGGATCTTTCCAGTCTCGTACATATATGAGAAAATAGAGGAAAATATAGAGGAAATCAAACAAATAAATAAATAACAATTTTGTACATTACCTTATACCTTCACGTGATCAAAATTGACCACTTATTCCTTCCGTCATATTCCTTCTTTTTTCTTCAGGTCAAATGGATTTATCTTTCGTCACATCTGATCATAGACTGATCGAATTTCAATTAAAAATCGATAAGACAGAGATACCTCCTTGTTGTCGGATTATTATTATCATTGACAGACAATATTTATTCGATTCGTGTGTAGTACATACGCGAGAAGATCGTACCAAAAAATTTAAACTAATGAAAAATTATTTAAAGAGAATATTGAATAAGAGAATATTGAAAATTGAATATTGAATAAAGTAAAAATTGTACAAAACTGAAGATATGTTCACAAATTTCATTACTTGCATGAAAATTTTGATCAAATATTTCTCCACGACACGTGTTGATTCAATTTGAAATTTTATTTAAGTTTAAAAAGACTTTATTTGTCATATTATATGTATATTAATGCCGTTCTAAACAAAAAACTTTACATATTCAGCGAAAAATTAAAATTTATAATGTTAATAATATTTTAATGATCAAAAATCGGTAAATAATAAAGTAATAGAAAATTTGACGCTGCACAATAGTGAAGATATAATGCATGTTTATATAATAAGCACCTTCAAAGCAAAGTAAAACACACAAAACAAAATAAATAACATAAGATCCGAAAGAATTAAAAAAATATACAATATCTAATAATACAATGTTATAATTAATTAACGTGCTGCTACGAATAATGTACATAAATAATTATAAGATTAATGATATAGATATTATTATTTTTCATTTCATATTCAGATTTTTAATATAACATTTGATATAAATTAAATTGTAAAATAAGTTACATACAAAATCATAATTATGAATAAGAGAGAACTGTTGAATGAAACCGAGAGATTAAGATGTTATTCATAGTTCCAGCCTATTAAAATATATATACTAGAATATGATAGCTTGAAGTTATACATAAGATAAGGAGAAATGAGTCACAATTAAATATACCATTACATTAATGTTCAATATTCAAACAAACACATTATTATTTATTGTGTGTGTGTGTGTGTGTAATTACATATTAAATTTTAAGTAATTGAACAAACCATGAATAAAAGACGTTAATAAAATTATTGATAGAATAAACTTAGAAAGAGGAATTTGATCACCAAATCATTTTTTAAATCTCTTTAAAAGTAATTATCAAAGCATGAAAAAATAAGAAACGATCGATGTGAACAAACGAACAAATTACCACTTCCGATTCATAACAGTGACCAAGGCGAATATTAATAATATTCGTGACATAAGATTCTAATTTATAAGATCTAATTTAGGTAATTCGAATTTTTTCTTGTAAACCATTTCCTAACTAATAATTTAACAACTTTAAAAATGTTAAGTCATCAACCAATATTGAAATTATTGATATACGGAATCCGGATCTCATGGGTGAAAATTCGGATTTAATATATGCAAGGACCCTTCATTTTCAACGAAGCGGTAAGAATTGCTTAATAAAAAAACGAAACCATAATATATTCCTCAATTTTCCTTTCATCAATTATTAGATATCAGCAAAAGTAACCTTAAAAATTCGAATTCACATAAAACAAAATATTATAATGAATTCTCATTAATTTCTCTTTCACATAATATTTAAATATTTCATACATGTTTTAATTTTACAAAAATGCTATCATGTTTCTTCCATAATTGCGTGTTTATTCATAAGATATATAAATTATACTAAATCTTCATTTTATAATTATCCACAATCTCCGCTATTAGAATTTCGCAATTCGTAGCTAAGAGATTTCTCGTGACGTTCCATCTACAAGTTTCCCTTTGATTATTCTTCTGCAGAAACTCTTTCCTTCGCTTTCGTCAATTTCTCTTTGCATAAATTCTCTCAACGTCTCGCGAATCACTGCATATACTTGTTGCAAATCCTTCATGAAAAGTGCAAACGACAGTGCAAATTGCACGACACAAAGTGACTGACGATTTGCTATGATCGACGTGATGGATACAGGACAGCGAGATCGTTGCGAATACGGTCGGTTTTTCGGGTCACGTTTAACATGTATCTAACGTCGACAAGACCTTCATAATCACAATACTCTGCGAACCACAATAGTCTGTGTCACACCAAGTGTGTAAATCATGGCTGATAGACGCGACGTGAGGCAATCCACTTTCTGGGGCGCTATTGCCCACATCCCTCGTGCGTTAATCGTGGTTAATTCGGTTTATCGGCTTCTTAGATGCTAGTCTTACGAGGCAAACTCGACAGATCGGTAAATGTGGCGAGAATTGGGCACATATTGGGCAACAATCTTACTACCTGGACCGCATCCCGAATTTATACAAATTTCGAGTAAAACTCGGAAATGTTTCTGAAGAAACGCACCGTTTATTGCATGTGCCATAAGGAAGCTGATGCAATTAAAATGTTAAATGACACACGAAAAATTAAAAAATTTACGAAGAGCATAAAATATTGAGAAAGCCGAGACGGAGAAGTTACTACAGAAGAGAGATTTTAAGCAGAACATATAATGGAGAAAGAGAAAAAACAGTTCTTGAAAAAGTCGATGGATTGGCGCTTTAATGAATTAGAATTGTTTTTTATAATTTTTATATTTAATTTTAGTTAATTTGTCGTTTCTCAATTTCGTCTTGAACACATATTAAATATGACATTAAAACATATTGATTTTAAATTAATTAAAGGTTTAATCAGTTTCTATAACAATTAATATACTTAATGAGTTTTTATATTTTCATCTTTATGTCATGCTATATGCAAACGCTGTTGTAACAAATTAAAGTATTTCTTTATAACATTAACATAATAGTATAACAATTATTTGTATGTGAAAAAAAAATTCTTGTATAATAACGACACCGATCTTCAGAAAATTTTTTATGTATGAATATATATATAAATATGTTTATACATATTCATGCATGAAAAATTTATAAACATATGTAAACATGCATTAATATTCATAGACATGCATAATTGTATATAAAATATATTCATACATGTTTGTACATCCTTTTTTCTTTTGTAAAATTACTTTTTAGTGTAATAGAAATTATAATAGTAATATGAAAACATTACATAAATAATTAAAAAGATAATTTTCACATTATTTGTTTTAGAAAAAATCAAGTTTGAAGAAATATAAAGAAATTACTTATGTATAATTATATATAATTATATATAATTATATATAAAATTATGCATAATCATGTAGGATATTAATTTTTATTAACACATTGAATTTTTCAATAGGTTTTCAATAGTTTTTACATATCCATTAAAATAATAATACACTTTCTCAAAATTGTTCATGAGAATAAATTTCCGTAACGTTTTAGATTCTTTTTTTTATTTATTATTTTTAATTATTGAAATAAAACAACCTAATGGGAAGAAACGACTAATTTTTTATGCAAAAAGTAAGCAAAAAGTTTGCTTACCGCAAGTTGATCCATTGCTTTTTCCGAGCCTCCTCTTCTTCCTCCTTTTCCTTCTTTTTTTCCTCCTCTTCCTCCTCCTCTTCTTCACAAAATTGTCAAACTTGCTTTTCATTTTTCTTCTCTTCTCATTATTTGATTTGTGATAGCATCTATTCATTCATCTTATTCATTTCAGTTGAAAAACAAATAATTTATTAAAAATTAAGTGCAGTTGCAAATAATTGCGAAGAGTGCGCCCTTCAAAAAATTATTAGATATTTTAATAATTAAATATAAAATTAATATAAATTTTATTTATCAATTCAATAAGTCGTAACAATTCATTTTAGAGTTAATCGTATTCGTCGCATTCTGCAAATAAAAACATAAATGCAATTAATATATCGAAGTGATTTCGTCTCTCGCGTTATCAATTTCATACAAGAGCGACACGGTGGCAGTGCGTGTCTTTTTCTTAGTGAATGTTGAATCTATGATTGCGCGAACTAAATATTACAATAAACGACAAATATAGTTTTAATATAAATTTCAATTATTATTTTTTCAAATTATTATTTGATCGATGCCAATCTCATCTCTTAATTATATTTGCGTTTCATTTACAGACCGAAATGTATAAATGAATCGTAGTTGTAATTAAGATTAAGAAGGCGAGACAGCTTCGTTTTTACGCGGTTAACTTCGCGTTCGCCAAAGGCGACGTTGTGACGCTGCATTTCTCGCTCTCGGCGTCGCATTCATGAATTTTCCGTATTTCGAAATATATCTGATGCTCAAAATACGAAAATAACAATCATAAAGGGCAAGCGTATATTATAATATACGTTCTTCTTTTATAAATATTATTTCCGTATTGCAGATTGATATTCGAAAATCTCATTGTCAATTGTTTAAGCGATATACTTTCGCAAACAAGTTTTACGAAATACGCGTTCGAATGGATTATTAATATGCGATTACTGAATCTATAGTCACGCGGAGGTTAAATATGAAAATATATATTTAAGTTATACATTCAGATATTATACAGGTTTTAATTATCATTTGATCGGGCGTTTCCATTTATTTGAGAGCCAGTCCGTTCCGCCATGTTATTTCCTATTCGCCGCATTTCGCGAATGAAAACCGCATTTCGTGAATGCGATCGAAATGGGGAAATGGTTTTCCGCGTGCGGTTAACTTCACGCGTAAAAAGCGACGCGAGACGCAACGATACGACGCCACATATTTTCGACTGAATAATCGGTATGCTAGTACTGTACTAGACTTTACAATACGCGATATTTACACTGTTACGAGAAGTAAAGGCAAAGTTAATTATTGATTACCTTAGTAAAGAAATCCAACGATGAACAATCCTTTCGTGCCGTTTCTCGTCGTTTTATATTCTATGAGATTCCGTCGTTTTATATTCAGCAGAGATTAAAATATGAAGAAAAAAATCACAATCGATTCGAAGACAGGGCTGCGAACTTTTCCAATGACATTTTATATTTAGCAGAGATTAGAATCTGGAGAAAAGTCAATCGATTCGAGGACAGAGCTGCGAACAGTGCGAACTTTTTCAACGTTAAAATGACAGGACATACCCTGTCCCCTGCTTGAGTCGCAAAAGCGTGAAATTGCGAATTACGGGCTATTTATGAGCCGTCAAACGACGAACCCCACCACTCATTCCAGCCAATGAGCGCGAAGCTTCCGAATGTGGTATATAAATCCTATGCGCAAAAAATTTCAGCCTTTTTCGGAATTTGGGGCCATGCGTTTTATAAAGATAGAGAAGTACCCATTCGGCAAGTGCTTTTACGATGTTAACATGTATTTAGTAGTTCACGTTACGTATACTGTAGAATTTCAAAGTGTTTTGAATAGAAATTGACTAGAAATTATATTTTTTCCAAAAATTAAAAAACCGATTAGATAAATGAAGGCTATCGAAAATTAGATAAATAAATGAAAATTATCGAAAAAATTATATATGAAAGAAAAATCGAATTTATAAAATAATAAGCATAAATTGTGAATCATTTAAACACCGCGCAAGTATAGAAATATACTTATTACTTAAAGTTCTATAATAAAATTTTTAATCAAAATATTAATATAGCAATACTATTCCACTGAGTTTTATGTTGTTGTTAGGTATTAAATATATTATGATAATAATCATTACGCTCACTTGTGTATGAAATGAAAACGACATTAAGTTTTTTGTATAATATATGCGACATTGGAAAATAAACTTAACGAAATTATATCGACGGCAGAGAGAAACCTGAGAGAGAGCGTATTATTGTAGTTAACATCCACTTCTTTTGAGGGCGGTAGTGCGCGGCAGCATTTTGCAGTTACAGATTTTGGGCCGTCATATGTTCTCTTAGGTTTTTCTCTGGCAAGACCCATTTACAGCTTTTAGAGGTCGGTCTCTAGTATTTTTTAATATTTTTGCGATACTAACAAACTCGGTCGCTTCTCTTGTAAATAGGATTCTAACTAGAGGACATGTGTCACACACATCCACACATATAAATCAATATAAACTCTTTGAACATGTGCGGTATACGTGCTTGATCGTATTATAAAATATCATTTAAACAAGTTTATTGTTAAAGTAATATAAAATGGCTGTCGTCTTTCTCAGTAATATTATGTCTACACTTGATGATATTCAATCGCTAGAACAAATAAAGAGGTAAGTTAAGTATTATGAAATCTTGATGATAACCTAAGATATTTCGAAAGTAAGAAAATAATTTTTATTGCTAATGGTAATTACCACTTAGCTAAAAGAAAAGAAGTGAAATATAATGTTAAAATGTTGATGTTAAAGTAATATAATGTTGGTAATTATATAGTTTAGCACAATCATCTCCAAAATCAATAAAATTAGGGTTATTCGATGCGTTTTTGCATGAAATGAAAGAATCTGATAAAGCTGGCACGCTTTTTTTGTCAGATTCTTTCATTTCATGCAAAAAACGTATCGAATAAGTCTAATTTTATTGATTTTTGAGGTGATTGTGCTAAACTGTATAATTACCATAATGTTAATGTAATATAAGTTAAAGTAAATGTAACGATATTATCTAATGGAAATTTGTAATCAAGTATAAAATAAGAATATAAAATATTTTTGCATTAAATGTAAAATTCTGCAAGTCTTTTTTGAAAATAAAATCTTTTTTCATTTTTAGTAGAAAAACTAAAATCAATGTAGCAGTCCTTACAAAAAATATCTATGATTTTGCTAAGAAGCAATCCTATAAAAGAGAAAAATCTTACACAAATACGAATGCATTACCAGAATTAGTCATAGAAGGCTTTGATGAGGAGCAAATTTGGCAGCAATTGGAACTGCAGAATGAGAGTGAGATAGCACACATTTTTAGCGACATTTCAATTTTATCTGAAGGTAAAAAGTTGACGATCCCGGTGAGCTCCAGAAAACCTGAACCTATACAGATTGAAAATGATAATTTAGCTCAAGAGGCTGAAGGCATACCTGATGAGAAAGAATCAGAGGACGAAAATATAGAAATTAAAAATAATTTAAAGAGAAAATATAAGAAAAAATCTTCTGTTGTAGATGACAAATTTTTCAAGTTACAAGAACTAAATGAATATTTAACTAAAGAAGAGAGAAAAGAGAAACAAGGAAAAGATAATGCTGGATCGGATGATGAATCATTGGATTTATTTAATGAAGTTTCCGAAGAAGAAGATGGAGATAACATTGAGAAATACATAAAATATGCTGATTTCTTTGATAGTCCTGAAAGCGAAAATGAGCAAGTTAACAAAAGCCAAAAATCAGATTACAATGACAGTATTAAAGATTCTGAAGGGGAAGGATCAGAAGAGGAGGAAATGGATCTTGACGAAGAAGATGAAGATCAAACAGTTAAAAAAGTAAGATTCAATCTTACGAATGACTCAGATGAGACAGATAGTTTAGAGAATAAGGTGAATCTTAATAAGAAAAACAAAGAAGAAAACATAGAAGAAGCTATAAAGTCGAAATCTACTTTGGAGGCTCGTCAAGAAAGGCTGTCAATGAGGATCAAAGAATTAGAAGATGAAGCGGTTAGCGAGAAACCATGGCAATTGAAAGGTGAAGTAAGTGGTTCAAATCGACCACAGAATTCCTTGCTGGAGGAATTTCTAGTTGTTGATGTCAACAGAAGACCAGCACCTGTGATAACAGAAGAGACCACTTTGAAACTGGAAGACATAATCAAGCAGCGGATTAAGGATAAAGCTTGGGATGATGTCGAGAAAAAATTCAAGCCAGTCGAGACACCGTTAGAATATAAGAAAAAATTGATATTAAATCAAGAAAAAAGCAAGGAAAGTTTGTCGCAAATTTATGAAAAGGAGTATTTGAGACAAAAGCAAACGTTAGATCCAGAAAACGATGAGAAAAAAGAAGAAACACCACAGTTGCATAATGAAATTCGACAAATGATGCGTTCTTTGATATCAAAATTGGATGCGTTATCCAATTATCATTACACTCCCAAGATGGTAAGATTTGTTATAATTTACATTAAAAATCAATCAGAGCTTTTATGAATATAGTAATCTAGTTAATAATATATAGATATTAATAATAAAAAAAAATACGTATTCTAAGTTAAGTGTTTCTTTGTAAATAGAAACTATTCTTAATTTGTATAAATAATTTTCTATTCTCATTATAAAATATTTATATTTTGAGATATTCTTAATAATTTCCAATTTTCATCGAAAAACGAGGTAGCGCGTTTCGCACTAAATGTATTTGAAGATATAATATGTAATAAGATATATAATATATACGATTTTTGTTTTAGGCTAAACCAGAGATTAAAATTATTAGCAATGTACCTGCAATTAACATGGAAGAGGTAGCACCTGTCACAGCCACTGATGCAACTCTATTAGCACCTGAAGAAATTAAAAGTATTTATCATATTATATTTAATAAAACTATTGCGTTGATTTATGAGTTTTTTATTTTAAATAAAATAAAACTCTAATTCTTATTTCCAGCTAAAGAACGTGGCGATCTTATCGGTAAATCAGAACGAACGAAAACTGATATGAAGCGCGAGAGAAGACGAAAGAAATCGAGGCAACGGGCAAAACAGCAAGCAATAGAAAAGAAGGATAAACTAAGAGCACTGCAACCAGGAATTGCTAAAAAGTACAAAGATAAGAAAGAAAAGGTTGCGTTAGTTAAGAAAATAACTAAAGATAGAAATGTTACAAAATTAAATGAAACAACGCATAAAGTTGCGAAGTCTTCGACTGCATTTTTCACGCAATTACAAAATCAAGTTAAAAGTAAAATTAAAAAAGACAATTTGTCCAAGAAGAAAAATTAATGCTACTTAGGCTGTAAAATTGAAATTGTAAATTTTGTATTTTAAATTTAAATGAGATTTAAATAAAAAAATTGTGTTATATGTTTCATCATTCCTTTTGAAGATTTCATGCTGTTTGTTATTATATCTTATTGCCTTTTTTGTGTTATTATGAGTATAATTGCAAAGGAACTAGCAAGAATTATTAAAGAACTTACTGTAACGTAAATTCTTTACATTCTGCGTAATGTAAGATATATATATATATATATATATATATACATATATATACACACACACACACTAAAAATATTTTTTATAGTTTTATTGCATGATATGCATTTCTAACACCCTTCACTCTTTAAATAATAATAATCGCAATTTCTTGTGGAATTATAATATATGAGTGGATATTGTGCAAAGGAATATATAACAATGGATAAGGGATTTATGAAATAATCTTTTTCTTTGATAGAGACGAATTCATACTTAACATTCGCATATAAATATTGATGCCTGCATCAGGCCCAATATATTAGTTATTGTCAAAAAGTGATGGTACTATTCTCGTCACGATGTAGGATGATTAAAAAAATCATGTGTATATGTATAGTTCGTATATTAGTGAAAAATGTTCCCAATTCATCATGATATGCTGCAATTTCGTTTCAATGTGCTTGTCAAAATTTGCTAAAACACGTACAAACGCGCTAAGTCACACGTGGTTACTTATAAATGCAATTATTCGTATGTGTAACATTATCTATATTTTTTTCTTCAAGAATATCTAAAAACGTGTCTTGCACAGAGAAGCAAAGGTGGATTACACAATTTTTGTACATTGTCAATGTCTCGAACGATTTCTTATCGCGTGATGATTGATTTATGATTGCACTGTTTATAATTACAAAGATCTAAATTAAAATAATTAAGCTAACCTTATAAATCTAATGATAAGCTGGTATTAAAATTACCGTGATTTGTGTATAGATTTTTGATTGAGAAGTTTTTTAAAAATATTTTTTCTTATTGTTTAGAGTACACTTGTTATTTTCATTTTTCTTTTTCTTCGTTAAATATTTATCGAATCGCATGATACAGGTTAAAATTGTTATGAAAATTAAAATTACGTTACTTCATTTGTATAATAAGCACAGATGCTTACATATATTTAGAATACTTGTAACAAGGCCGTGAATATTTATCTATAGGCCATTCACTCAACTAATCAATCAACTTTATACACAACTTTCACCGCTATGAGTAGATTTCAATATTAGAATGAACTTCAATTTAATTCCAGATTTATTAAAGTACAATCATCTAAATCACTGAAAGCATTGAAAGCGTTTCTCAGTTATTAGTATCTTTATCGATTACGCATTTAGTTTCAAATGTAAAATTTATAAATGTAAAACTTTATTTTTTTTAATAGCTTATGCCAAATGTGGATAGCCCATCTGTGCGTATTATATTCATTTCGAGCACTAATTAATAATCGTCATGAAAGTACATTTGCTCTTGATGTTTTAATGGTATTCCCAGTGAAACCATGCTCGTTTAGATAATTATTTCAAACAATCAGAACGCATGACAGTAGCATCTGATACCCATGACAATGAATAAAAAATCTCTCGTTATAATACGATGTATAATATGTAAATAATCCAGTAGACTAGGCTGTCCTAATCCCAGTGCGATCGTTTTTGCAGAGTCTATATATGCGGTGCTAAATTGTTAAATCGCGTTTCTTCTTTCTCTATGAACGATCCTCCGGATGCTGGTGTGAAAGTGCGGATTGTGACGCTCAAGATCAAAATCCCCGAAGTGATATCGAACAGCCGGAGAAAGCCTCGAAGAGAGATAATTCCTCTAAAGTAAAAGCTGCTTCTCAGAGGCGTATCGCCTTTCTCGTTGCTACTCGAAGTTAGTGTTGAACATATTCAATTCCTCGAAGCCGGACGAGCCACCTTGATCTTGCAGCATCTGCAGCATGTCAGACAGCTCTTGTGGTTGTGTGCCGGGCCCGGCCTGTCCAGGATGCGGTGGTTGCGCTTGCGCGGACACCTGAGCACCGGTTTGTCCGTCCGGTTGCTGCGTTTGATGCTGTTGACTCTGCCAACCCCACATACCTAATGACAAATGCACATTTGATTATTAGCAATTTCGCATATCTAGAGAAGAAGATTAAGGTATGTTGGACTAACCAGGATTATTAGGCACTGTTGTGACTGCATGATATTGCTGTGTAGCTGGTGTTCTAGCACCGCTACTAAGCTGAGTATACGTCGGTCCGCTCGGTGATCTCGATGGACTTAATTGACTATATTGGTAGCCTTCCGTTACAGGTTGCTATTGGAAAATATAATTTTAGACATTTGTAACTTTTCGAATCTATATTGAAAAATGAGAAATTAAATACCTGTCTTCCAATTGCCCATGGTTGCGGAGTTGGAGATGTATTAGCCGGCTTCTGAATCCTACTTAAGACCGACGAAGATGCACTTTGTTGTCCAGGTGATCCATAAGCTATCGGCGATTGCGTTGTCTCATAGCTTTGATATACGTTCTGTGTGCTGGACGGCCTCGGTTGTTGCGGACCTGTAAATAATATGCATTTAATGTTTGACGTTTGATATGTAAAAAATAATAGAGAACATGCGATAATTGTCTTACTGGCTGTAGCTACAGCAGCTGGATGCTGCATCATGTGATGTGCGGAGTACAGCGGATCCCTGGTAGGATGTCTCTGAAGAGAATAGTCCAGACCAGGTTGTCCATATGCAGGTACAGCTTCGCTTTCCGTTTGACCGTCGCTACTAGGATGAAACGACCTGGATAAAGACATGCGAGTATTTTTTTTTCATGTGAAAGAAAAAAAAATAAAAAAATATAATATATAAGTAATCTTTGAGGTTTTAAATGTAACTCCATTCTTACTTTGCATGCGTGTTTGTGCAGACGATATATTCGATGTCTTCGTTAAACGGATTTAAAAACGCAAATGCCGATGTCCTCAACCACACCCAATCACGATTCTTAGCTCGAAATCTGTACATTACAGACACGACTTGTCCTTTCAATTTCAATACTAGAAAACGAGCCACAAGTTAATAACATAAGCAGAACATTTAGATATGTAAGGCATAATATGAAATACCTTGTTCAAAACTCTCTCGCATATGTGTCAGATCTTCCGGATGGAAAAATTCATAGCAAGGATGACCTAAAAGTTCTGATGGAGTATAACCCAAAATTCCGCCAACTCTTTGATCTACGAAGGTAAATTTACCTTCTGCAGAATGACGTGATATAAATTCTACAACGAACAGAAACATAATTTATAATGAAAACGACAAGCTTTTGCATTATTA
>Ga0157364_1003479_pt1 | contig 15286 bp, 7 predicted proteins | sample AttsexASBM2_FD_111476 | JGI IMG/M metagenome (GOLD analysis project Ga0157364, IMG submission 111476) | Fungus gardens microbial communities from leaf cutter ant in Ribeirão Preto, State of São Paulo, Brazil - Atta sexdens ASBM2 | ecosystem: Host-associated > Fungi > Mycelium > Unclassified ...
AAATAATAAAATCATTAAATTTCTTTTATTTTACAGAATATTTAAGAGAAGATTATATGTACATGTACTACCCCCTTGTACCCTTCATGTACGATTATTTATTAATCATATATCAAACTTAAAGCTTAAAGCGAATCCTTTTTTTTTTATTCCACATAGCTATTCCGATTAAGATGAAAGATCGCATAGCCGGTCCACGTTCTGTTCCGACTGGTTCCGTGAGAAGCTCCTACTCCCCGTCGTCCATCCTTTCTCTTCGCACTCGTTTCCCTTCTCCGCCTCCTTCCTGCCCGCCACTTCCGACGACGTGTGGATTCTATTCCATGAGCTTCGCTCGCGCAACGAACAAACGTCTCGTCGAGGTGAACGTTAAAGCCCATAGCGGACAGGTGGTTTTCTTTGACGACGTTGTCGTCGCAGCGGCAAGAGTTTAAGGAAATGTGAACGGCGTTTACGACGGTTCGGTGACCTTCGGCCAGCCGGACAATTCGTTCGCATGAATCGCCGTTCATATGCTCTCCTATAACGTTCTTTCCCCACCGCACGCTTTAGCTCCTGCTGCGTGAAGACATACGAGTTCGCGCAATGTACAATAGCGGCAATACGGCTCGGGATTTTATATCCACTCGACTGAAACACGGTAGCCACCCGGTAGCAGAATTGATAAGCGGCGAAACAAACAAGCGACATGTCGCCATTCGCAGACATGAATTCGAATATCTCGAGCGAAACAGCGAATAAAAACGAGTATGAACGCGATCGAATCTACCGACAATATCTCACACGTACTGAGAAAAATTTCTAGTTGAAAATGAACGAATCAGAAGATTTTCATCATATCATTTCAGAATTCTGATAGCTCAATTCAAAGAATTTTGACGGATCCAATCAGAAAATTCTTCAGAAAGGGATAAATTATTTATTTCTGTTCTTATTTCTTATTAACACTTTGTGCTTCAAAGACAAGGGAATTACAAATTAGGAGATAGTGTCCATCAAGGAAACACACCTGTATTTATTCTATCAACACTGACGTCCTTGCTCTCATTTTTCTATCTTAATCATGGACGATGATAAAGTATCTGACGCTTATATTCTACACATCTCAAGAGCCTCAAGATTAAAAAAAAAAGTTAAACGCTTAATCTAGTAAGAAACTACGAGTTTCAAGCTTTCGATGTTATAAAAATTACAAGATATAGATACAGAAAGAGAGATTATAATTTAATGATGTTATTAAAACGACCTATGTCAATGTTTATGCGAACTAGGTGATAAAGTTTCACGTTGCGATATGAACTTGAACGTGGTAAGCACATTCCAAACATGATTTCTAACTTATCATTATATTCTACTGCCATAAAAAGAGAAAAATGGTTCATACATAAATGTAATTACCTTCTTAAGATAATACAATCAATATTGTTAAAAAGAAATCATTATTTTAAGGTATTTCAATAAATTCTTATTGTCATACTTTTATTATATTTATAAGCGGCTTATTTGTACAGCCAACGATCCTAAAAAAACGACTAATAACAATGGCAATAATAATAATAGTTGCAATAATGATAATATATACTGCCAAAGCATCTTGATAAATAGAATTTTCATGAAAATGTTCAACGATCTACGCAGGAAATTCTGTTACAATTAACTTGTGATTAAGGAAAATAAATTGTACATCAGTGTCACGCATCGCAAACAGCAGTCCACCGCTGATTAAAGATATCTTCGTATTATGTGTATAATAAGCGCGGTTGAAAGCAGAGACAACTAAAAATAACATATTTACAACAACCATTGATATCGTTCGAGCTCGCTGGTCTCTTTGATTCCTCAGACTATCCTCATTGTTTTATTCGGAATTGTACTTATATTACAGGCTACACGATACTTTCATTATTAATGCTATATCCTACTTATTAAAAAAAAAATCTCTATATTCTCTCGCAATTCATTTTTTACAGAAATATAAAATTTTAATTCATTTATAAAGTTCAAGTTAAAAGTTAAACTGTCGTTAATTATAAATATAATAATTGAATGAATGTGTTCCATGTTTATATTCGATTGACATACAATTAATTATATCTATTAAGTAAACTGCTCTGACGTTATAAATATGACATTAAAAATAAATTTCAGGTAAAAGGATTTATCAATAATTCATTTTAAATATTGTTTAATTAATTTATACATATATTAATATCTACTTAAATAACATTGGATAAATTCTTTAATTGATTCTTTAATATATAATAATACAATATAATATTAAAGTTCTTAATTCTTAAAAATTATCATGTTATAACATTATACTTGAATATATAACGAAAAAAATACAAATTATCATAAATTTCAATGACAATTTAATAATGTATCGCGATGCATCACTGATGGAAAATTGCTACGTAATCTCCCTCGAATTACACGACATCAACGGATAAATTTTTGCGCAATATACCCCACGATAATAAACTATCAATAAACCATCAATAAACTCTCTTCTCTTTTTATGAGACTCATTTGTCCAAAGCTAATACGTAGGTAGCATCTGTCGCAATAAACATTTTATCGATTTCGCATTGCATAATGAAACACATTTGTAAAATTTGTGTAATCCTTTCATAATTCCTGTATGTCGAAGTATTTCTTTTGAACAAATATCTCATCTGACGTACCTTTTTTTTATCGTGATATTAATATTAATATTAAATACAATCTCAAGTACAAAATTGCACTTTTTATTTAAAAGTGTTTATTACAGCAACATTTGGAGATGTTTGTTTAAAAATATTTATGATAATCGATCGCTCACTTGAAAAATCGTTAGTATCATTTTATTCAATTCGACGTAACATTTTTCCTTAACCGCAATTTTTGCAATTCATATCAGATGCGACTTTGTTCCGTCGAATGTACGATATTTATTTTAAGCGAGGTCTTCAACCAATTTCGATTGTTTATCAAGTCCTAGAAAGATCTCGACAAGATTAACATATTAATCTTATCGTTTCTACCAGAAAGTAGCTAATTAATAAAAAAAAAAATAATATTTTGAGAAGACACAGTTCGAGGGAATGAAGAGCGGACACACGACTTTCTCTCGAAAACTTTGCCCGACGTTGTCCTACTTGTACTTCGCTCACTATTTCGTTACGAAGATATATTAGTGGGTGTTAAATGCTAGAAATAAACTCTCTAACTATTCGGATACACTCCGGTTTGCGTGTCACTTCCAAAATTAATATGCAACTAAAGCTGCGAACTTTTAAGATAAGGTGGCATTCTTTTCTTTTATGATAATCAGTAATTTTACAAATTATAAGTTTGTGCAAACCATTTTATTATTTTATCGGTAATGTTAATCGTGAAACAAGTTTATTAATATAATACAAATCTGCACGCGAGAACACTCTATTATAAACTCAAAAATTTACCTTGTAATTATTTTATAATACAAATGTGTCCCATTTTTTTAATAATAACCCTTTTTATTTTCATTTGAAACAAAGCAAACGTGTAATTGAAATTTAAATGAGAGTGCAATAAAGAATTAAAAATATTCCGCGAAATTACGCACAATTCCCGCACTCATCCCGAGAATTTAATGCATCGAAATGAGAGACGCGCGGTTTTATCAGAAGATGATAAATTAAAGCAGATAAGTCCGCTCGCGCGCGCAAAGTCCTTCATTATGTGTGTACGATATATGCCAAGCTCCGCGTTGTACAAAGAGAGTTATAATATTCCGAGAGATGATTGAAGAATAGGTTACGCCAAGGCTCCATAAGCCGGCGTGTGTCTCGGCGCAACTTGATGAAGTATAATTGGCGGCGTGATTGGTTTTCTAACCTTTCACTAATGTGAATGATTAGAGGATAGATAAGTGAAACGCGTCAGGCATTCGCAAGAGTGAGCGCGCGCGAGTCTTTGGCAAGAGGGAATGATTAAAACTTCACTTCGCGCGCGAGTGCGGCGAATGAGCGAGAGCGAGCACGCCTGTATTTCTCTGTCAGACGAAGTTAATACGTAAGGATCGATAGATAAGGCATTAACTTTCGCTTGAAAGAAGTGTTCGCTTGTAGTACGAAGTGTTGTCGTTTGATGAAGACGTCGGTCAAAATTAGAGGACGGAATATCTTATTGGCTCCTTTATCCAAGTGTCAATCTCTTTTTCTAAACCAGAATAAAAAACAATGTAGAATTTAAATTTTCATCGAAAATAAAAGTGTACTATCGTACTCGTTAGTTAGTTCCACGAAGATATTAAGAGATGATAGATTGCTTCATAAAAATATAAATATATCAAAGTAAACGAGATTATTTTTAAATAAAATATATATGAAAATAAAATTTCGATTAGAGAGAAGATTTTCGATTAGAGAGAAAATAAAATTTCGATTAGAGAGGACAAAGCTTGATTAACCAAATTCGAAAATTTGTATTGAAGAAATTTGTATTAAATTGTTTTCATTAATATGTAAAAATATTAACCGAATGAAATGCGAGACATATCTTACTAATTAATAAAAATATATCGACAAAAAGGCAATATACGAAAAAAATAAAAACATCAATTAAATTGCAACTATACGTCAATACAGTATACAATATACAGTATACAATATACCATAATTAAAATATGAAAGCATCTAATGTTATCTTATTTCATCAAAACTTATTTATGAACGTATCAATCAAGATTAAAAAAAATTCTAATTAATTTCTGAGATTAGAGCTACAAAGCATCGCATTAGTCCAACCTACAAAAATGTCGAGTTGAATGAAAGACTTTTAGCTCATAATAAAGTACTCATGGATAGTTTATGAAAGCATCAGAGCGATAATAATATCGCCTCGAACGCACAATGCAAAAAACCGTTTTACAATTGTTACATAATTGTCGAGTATAGGTCCGCTGGCTCGACGCAATTATTAAGCGACGATAATGAGCGTATCCGATAATAACCCGCGTGCAGATAACTGAAATATTAGAAAACCGGTTATGTCGAATGTGAGCGCGGAGAGATATGTGTGGCGGCATTAAAATATAAATTAACTTCAAGGGGCGCATGCGTTCCGTTTCCGGCGACTCTCTCTTTCCTTCCCCCCCCCCTCTCTCTCTTCTCTCTCTCTCTCTCAGAATATGTGTTACAATTGCCATTAATTGTCTGCTTAAATATGAATTTTCGCGCGCCAAGCGGTAAATGCATACCCGCATACCGCCCATTTTCCATATCCGGCGCGAAATGTTACGATTCGCTGAACATCTTTCGACGCCGCGCTAATAATATATTTCGCATAACACGTATTAAATCGTACGAGAAACACCTACGGTTTTCAATTTAAATTCTCGCGCGCTCATTGCACACCGGCGAGCATTAGGTCTGAAATTAATCAAACGGAAAATCCGATTAACCCTCCGGCCGCAATCCGACCTCAATTCGTCGCGAATCGCAAGTATTATGTAGGCCGCCGAATGTGCCAAAATTTCCGCTAAATCATCATTTCGCAGCCATCGAGCGGATAATACCTTGTTACTTACGCGACAGAACGATTCATCATTACATCTCTCAGGCTGGGTTGTTCCACTTTTTGGTAAACTTCAGCTCACTGTCTCATTTATTCTCTTACTAGCTCTCATCTTTTTACTCTTTTATTCTTTTGTTTATCCAGTAGATAAATTATCACACATACTTTATCCGAAAATGGAATTACCGGCCCTTAGTGTTATAAAATTTGTCAAAATTCTACAGCACTTCGAGAAATGCGACTAACTAACTCGACGTTTCTAATGATATTTCAGACTTGTTAGAGTCTGGCGTCGAGACACAACCAATTTGCAAATATTAAGTTTTACCGTCATATTTTATACGTGTGTTATTCCATGCGGTATATTTTATCGTGGCAGTAGATCAGCACGTAAACGAAACGAAGAACTGTTCGTGAGCGCGACGTCATCCGGCGAATCGGAGAACGTATGTGCGAAATGGTTGAAACTTGATTTATGACACGACTGTGTGTCATTGTATAATTACAATGTCGAAGATTATGATACACTGTTAATTCTGAACCGATGAAATGTTCATTTAGCGCTCATTTATTCAATCACTTTAAAAAAAGCATGAAAATATATTAGACTGTGTTGTGTAACAGAAATGTATGAAGTAAAAAATACATATATAAAAGTTTTAATCTTCTAATATATTTATACAATATTATAATTGTATTGTACAAACAGTAATTAAAATAAATTTAAGTCGGATAACGGAAGAATCCTCGAATAAACTGAAGATGACTTAAACTTTATCCTTAAACATTAGACAGCAATAAATATAGTTTTATATAAAATAAAAAACGTTTAAAATTTAGAACGTTAAACCTAATTTCAAAATTTGAATTTTATTATAGCTCTGCAATATAGATTTGAACACAATGTAATTTTTTTTAATTCGGCGAATTTTTACATGACAAATCCCTTCCCGAATAAAACAAAAATCGATTTCTAATGTTACGCATCATCTGATTTAATCAAATTTAACAAATGTAAATTTCACGATTTAGATAACTTGTAAAACTATAGTAGATCTACGATATTACTATTATAATTCGCGAAACGCAATCCCCTAGAAATATGCAACTTAGCCTCCGCAAAGCTCCTTATTCGGTGGGATATAGGAAAATACGTTCTTTTGGATAAATCCTATCCTCGAGATGCAGGCACTTACTCTGATTGGATAAAAGCGAGGACGAACGACGCGGATTAAGCATATACTTCTCTTACACGTGTTACATAATCCGGCGGATAATCATACCGTATAATAACGAGAATTTTCTATAATAACGAGAGATGGTAGCGAGCGTATAGTACGACAGAACCTGCAGAAAATTTATTATTCATCTTGAATGCAAACGTAAATTAGCCCCTGAATTTGAAACACGAGATAGTCAGACATTACTGAATTAACTATTCAATGACTTTGTGTTATCATGTATCAATTTGGAATGTTCTATAAATTAGCAGAATAAAGAGCAGAATCAATTCTAACATTTTTATTTGTAATTCATTTATTGCTAAAAATTTGTCGAAGAAAGAAATTTGTTTTTTTTTGTTAATTTTTAAAAATGATGTTCCGCTAAAAAAAAGATTCTTATATATTGTTCCGCTAATTTAATCTTTTTTTAGCGGGATATAATTTTTTTAAGAAAACTGACAGAGCAGAGCAACAATTTTTTTCTTTGGTAACTTTTTAGCAACAAATAAAAATTTTAATTAGAATTGATTCTGTTCACTTTGTTTCGCTAACTTATAATTCGCGAAAACGGTAATTTGGAGTCAATAATAAATGAATTGATTATCTATGAAATCAAACAAATCAACAAAATTAAGCAATAAACTTTATAATGTGAACTGTATAATGTGAACAATAATATTTAGAACATTTAAATTAAATAAACAAAAATGATTATAAACGATACAATTTAATATATATTTATTTATTTTAAACCGTTTTTATATTTTTTCTTTGTACTTTTTAATTATTTTTCAATAATAAAAAATAATAGATAAAATCAGTGTAAATATGAATTTGATTATCAGCAACAGAAAATTCCTAACATAAAATGCAAGAATACCTCAACTGATATAAACTGATATAACTGATATACAAAAAGACTCTTAAAGAAAAGATATGAAGAGTATTTCAATTTTCGCTTCTTTCGTCTTCTTTGTTTCCCTTCGTTCTCTTTACTTTGTTTTCATTTCTCTGAATTGATAACGAGTGTGCCGACTCATACGAAACAATATCCTGATAGTATCACTGATTATCTATATTGTCATTGTCATCGTTATTATTTCTTATATGTATACTGATATTTTTAGATAAATGGGAACAAAGAATTTAAAAAATTTACAAAGTAAAAATTGACTAAGATAATATTATTTAGATAAGAATACCAAATAAAATAATTTCATTTGTCATCGATCGTACACAGTATAAATTTTTACTTCTCTGACGAATTCTAATGTATATTTTATGTGCGTTACTGTTCCGTTTCAACTAACAAGAAGATCCTTCTTAATTTTATTGATACCAATAATTATATAGTTTTTCAATGTACGAAGTTTAATCTTCGATCGACTTATGTTTTTTTACCGTTTATTTTATAAATTGATAATGATCCGATTATAATCGAAATATTTGTTATTGTTAGCCGACATATTATTAAATTTCATAATTAATTTATTAAGACTTTTACTTATCTACCAATTTTTATAGGTCAAAAAATTTTTGGCTCGTAGCCCTTTTGCCTTTAACTTGTTTTTAAATTATTGAGCCATTATACTATTACATATTTTAAATAAAATAATATTTTTTAAACAACACCCATTAATTTTATTTAAATTCCAATATCTAAATTATATTAAAAAAATAATTTTAAAGACTCGAAAGAGAGAGAGAGAGAGAGAGAGAGAGAGAGAGACCAAAATAGAAATGTGATAAAATTTCTATAGCAATAAGAGACGTGAATGAAATCAATTATAAAATCCACCGAAGAAATTCCTGTCAGTTCGCGTTCTAACATTTACTAGAATTGTTTGCGAAACCGGTTAACGTTCTCGCGTGCAACGGTGCAGCGAGAGCGGCAAAGAGATCGCGCGTAAGGAGAACAGCATGGGATAATAATAATTCCGCATCCGCACGCGCGTTACAATCTCAGCGCGCCGCAAGCGTCGCGTCGCATCGCCGGCGCGAACACGCGCAATTTTACAAACGAACGAGCGCGACGACTTTCGTTCGCGCTATGAGTAATATCAATCGAGATGCTGCCGCACGATAAAGTATCTCTCTTTCCGCGTCGTCTCGATAAAATGTATCATCCATATCGCTCATTAACCGCGCGGCGCAAATCGTGCGTTCCACCTGCGATTGAACGGCTAACCTGTTCCACTTGGTGCCGACTTGCACCCGCATTCTTCGCCGGTGCGTTCTGCGATTTCGACATATCAATTATACCCCAGGATCCCTTCCGATATCACACCCCGGTAGTCCCCCAGCTGTATCGAACGGTAAGAATAGAATCGAATGCAGGCTATGACGAAACACCTTAAGCTAGGATTATGTTCGAAAAAAAAACATGTATAAGTGAATAATCTAAAAATATTACGGAAAGAAAGGCGTTTCAAATGCGATAACAAGATAATAGAATTTTTTAGATATTTCTTACTTTGTGTCTCGCAGTTTAGTTTAACCTAAGTTTCCAACTAATAAATAACTTTATTGTATTGCTCAGATAAAAAATCTCTCAGATAAAAACAAATAATAAATAGATTTAGTATACAATACTTAATATATTCTAATTAAAAATATCGTGTTTTTAAGTTGATTGTAATAAGATTTTTATTAACTTATAATGTAAACCAAAAAACAGATTAATAAAAATTGTCTGTAAAATTATATGTTGGCTGGAAACTTCTGGCAATTTTAATTGTATATCGCAAAGATATTCAATTTGTCAAATATCAGAAAGTGATTACACTCCAACATCTTTCAAGTTTTTCAATAACTAATAATAATAGTAATTGAAGAAGGAAACACAATACTATTAAATAAAATGCGATTTCTAGTAACATTAAATGATTCTTTCGAATCATTTAATCACATACACGTAGTGACGTGTAATTAAAAATAAAATTGCACATAAATACGTAATAAGCTGATTCTATTGAAAATTGCAAGTAAGTATTGGTTGGAGCTTCGTCATTAATCTCTCCCTTTTTTCTCTTTCATTTCTATGTTAGTGCTTCTACATTACACAGTACGACGAATACAACAAATCTCGAATACTATTTTTCAAGAAACTTCGATATTTACTGAATTCTGGAGGCACTCGTTCGTACAATTTCCAAGCTGAATTACTCTTCCTAGTCGTTATGGATCTCGATATGTGATTGTACCAAGTACTCCGCAAACACGTCAAATGAAATACGACGAAACTTGGGTAACGAATTGACTCGAAACTCGATCCCGGCCCTACTCGACAGTACATAAATCACATAAGATGCGAGCTCTCGTGTGCCAGTCGGAGAGATACATAGTAGCACTCGTGCGTTTGCTATTACGATTCCTACATTTATCGTCAACAGGTCAGACCGGCTCTGGAGAACGCGTCGGTTTCCTCGGTACGAGAGCATGGGACGAAGAGTTTTACGCGGGAAAGAGAGGGCGTACACATCAATGTTGTGTTGAGTGAAGTAAGACGATGTCGAGTGTTTTATTTCGCAGCAAAAAAATATCTATGATATTTAAGAAAAAAACGCTGCAGGTTGGCAACGCTCAATATTAACGCTTGACCGCCTATGATAGTCATATACTTAAATTATATATGAGAACTAAATCAATCGATAATTATATATCGTATGTATCTGTTTAAAAAAAAATATATATCTTCTTTGTATCTTGCATTTTCTTCGTTTCGGATTAGCATTTTACTAATGCATTATTTACATATAAATCTAAATTACAGAATAAACTAAATTACAAGGAAATCCGCTTGGAAAAAAAAAATATATAGTTTTACGCTAAAGTATGTAAAAAGTTTAGATAGATACAGATCTGAAAATAATATTATTGAACTTCATAATAATTATGTAGGAGACAATAACTATGCTCAAGCTGGTTGCTAGTATGTAAAAAACTTTTGCAGCATTCATCATAATGCTTGAGTTCTCTGCGTAATTATTGTTGGCTCGACAAAATTATTTTCAAATCTATATTTACCTGAATTTTCAGACTAAAATGTTTTTTTACTTTACTTCAGTAAAATTGTTCTTCCCGTGCATAAATATACAATTGCAACTCAAATTATAAAAATTTCAAATATTTTATTACCGAATAAATTTTACCACAGTATATATATATCTATTAGGTTTTATTATTTATGTACGTATATACCAATTTAAATTTGACAGTGTCGAAACAGTGTTCATCTTTCATTATAGACAACCGACAGACATACAGCCAATTATTTTTCATTCTGACTTCACGAAGAGGGAGTGTGGCACAATGGACGCATTTGAAGTGTTCGTCATTGCGAGATAAGATGGACATGTCCCGGCCGGCCGGCGGCGACTCGATTGTCTCGTCACGTGAAATTTATCTACGCAACAAAGTAGCGCAAGTGACGAGAGGAATGCTTTTCTAGTCCGGTTAAACAACCACAAGCGATACTATTTTTACGATTAGCGCGAAAGTCACGTGCCAAGCCCGAAAAAAGGAGAGCCTACTCATAGATCAGTTATCTCTGACGCATTCGGAATGCTTGCATTGCTCATGCAGGTGACATATTTATAGGTGAGCATGATCTTTTCTTTGGCAAATTCATTAGGCAAAAAAGTAAATCGATCGAACCAATCGCGTGTGCGCAAATGCGACCGCGTATGATTAACGATCGGCAAAAAGTTATGCACAGATAACTTTAGTAGGTCACTCTTTTTCAGAGAACAGAAAATTTGTAAAAGCTTACATACAAAATGTATTACAAGCATTACTTATATTTCTTATTTTAAAAAATCAATTATTTTAAAAAAATTTCCTCTAATTGAATTTTAATTTTTAACAAGAAAATAACATCATAAATTAAATTAACATTTTATTTCAGTTCCACTAATAATTTATTATCTATCTACAATTTGCATAAATTCATAATTTGTTAAAATTCTTATTCTAATAACTTTGTTTGAATAATTTTTATCGATGTCTAAACAATTGTTATTTCTTTTTTAGTTTATCGTGTTAAATACATTTTTCTTTGTATAGGATTACATATAAAAATATGTAATGAATATTTCTATATTTTACCAAGATTCGTTTCGAGTATACATTATCGCTTGTGTAAGCATTTCGTTCGACAGGAAATGCGAGGAAAATATTTCACAGTGAGTTTTCTTGACTGTCGGAATGTGGCGTAATTATTTTTCAATGCCACGCGCCTCACTAATGAGTTATCACAGGCGGGTTACGCTTATTATACAACAATAAGAACAATAATAAGGTTACCCACATTATGCACTTTCTCTCGAGCGACGACAAGACGCCACAAGTAATGCATGGCGTTCACAAAGTCTTTCGACCCATTTCTGATTGAGTTTCGCCACTTTGCCACGGTAAGAAATATATGCACACAAAAACAGAAATAAATAATGGTAATCCACCATGCATATCAATAGAGTTACGCGGTTTCGAAAGATAGCAACCAAACATTTTTTCGACAAAATACAATTTGCGCTAGTTTTTTCCTTACAGTTATTTAGTCCCGAAAGTAAAAAAAGAATACATTTTACGAACAAAAAAAGCATATTTCATAAATTAATTTTTATAATCAAAAAAATTTTTATAATCAAATTATCGTATTAAAAAAATATTCTTAATTACAAAAATGTCTCTTAATTCATTTATTTTTGGACGTCACGTATCTCACAATAAAAGACAAATTATTTAATATTATTTATATTAAACTTCATATTCATATTTGTATTTCTTTGATGATTAGAATTATGATTAGTATTTTGTCGCTCGATATCAATTAGCATTATTTGTTGTTTCAAATGATATATATATATATATATATATATATATATATAAGATTACCCCGTTGTTTTTCCTCATCCCCGTTGGGATCTCCTTAAATCAGACATCTGGTTGGTAAAAAAAGAATATGCGCGATATCGGTAATCTCTTAAAATAGAGGACGATTTATAGATGTTCACAAACGCATTTATTTTTTCCAGAATCTATTTCAACGACAGTTTCTTTGATTACATTGAATACTTTCAAAATAACTAAAAATCATTAAAATATTGAATATTAATAATTATCGCGTTAAAAGCAAATGATAATATATTTCCGTACAATCCACTCAGAGTTCATTGATAACATCAAAGCTTAATAGCCAAATTTTTCTAATTAAGTCTGAATTTAATATAATTTAAAATAAATTCAACTGTCTAATAGAAAGTTATATATGTTGAATTATCATAATGAAAATGCCTTTACTCGGCAGAAATTTAATTTTATAATATTAAATAATTTTTTCTATATTGAGATTGAAATTTCAAATAAGCGCGTTAAATAGTTAAATATACACACATCCAAAAATAAACAAGTTAAAAAACGTGATTGACGAGCATGACTTAGTCTCAGCAATTTTTTTAATACTTAAGCATCGTCAACACTTGGCCGCGTTTTGCACGAACGTTAATGAAATTATTCCTAGGTATACGCGCTTTATCTCATCGCTATGAGAATTTAAGTTTCAATCAATTTACGCGAAACCTAATTGCAAAATAATTATTCTATCCAAAAAATATAATGCACCCAACATTAAATACTAAAAACTGAGAATGCTATCAAAAAAATTGATAAGAACAGATATTACATTATTCACGCTCATATATCCCTTTAAATTAAAATTCTAATGTTCAAAGTGTTATTATTGGGTTGTCCGGAAAGTTCGTGCCGATGTTGAAGGAAAATTGAAACACAGAAAATTTAGTATACATTAAATTTTAGTATACATTTATTAAATTATATAGGTTAGTCGGCACGAACTTTCCGGACAACCCAATACTATTTATTCAAAAATCACATAAAATATCATAATTTCATTGCAATCTCAGGTTTTTCACCCTCTGAATTACGATTCATGGAGATAATTTCTCCGTCTCTCTTCTCTCTCCGCGATAAGAGAAAAACTTACAGAAACAGCGTATATAAAAAAACAGAAAATTGCGTATATTTTTTCGACAATGAAAAATTCAATCTTCTGAGATTACGCCACTTTCACGTCTGAAGAGTCCAATATGAAATTTTACGGGCACAATTTGCTCGAGACAAGATCGTAACTCGTGCATTCCGGAATTCCGCAACACCGCGGCTGACTCATAGCGACGCGCAACTAATCCGGTGACCGTTCGTTAAAATTAACTAATTGCAGGTCGGAATACCGCGCGCACATAAATATATTTCCCGCGAGCTCTCCGTTTTAGATCAACGAGGAAGAAACTCGGACAAGTACTTCAAGAGAGAGTAAATTATTCGCGCGTTTTTTATCGAGACAATTACGACTGTCCATCAATAATTCAAACGCGCTCTAATCATGTGCATAACTCTAAACGTTCAGCATGACGTCAAGTATATCATAGACTGAAGCAATTTTAGTGTCATTAAATTTATTTTATGTCTATCACTTTTCATTCCCGAAGTACCTAATTAATTCTACAGAAAGAGAGACAGAGAGAGAGAGAAAGAGAAAAATTGGCTTAATAAATTTTGTAAGTACCAATAATTCAGGTCATAAAAATTAAAACGTCTAAATAAATAATAGAATTCCATTGTTTATTCGTAACTTTAAAAAAATAATGTTTATTCTAGCGAAGCTGATGTATGTGCATAAATTATAAAAATATTCAATATTAAAAAGCAATGCTGCAATCTATAACTCTGTTTTCTCTTTTAAACGATTATATCCTAATACATAATTAATTTTTTACCATATATTGAGCTTATATGCACAATAAAGTTTGTTTTAAAAATTATATTTGACAATGGTATTCAATAATATAACTTCTAATCACGTTTCTTTATCAAAATTTAAAAATTCTATATTACTAAGTTTATTTAACATCTATATTCCTCTTATTTTTTACATACTAATCAATACATTAATATTACTACGAACATTTAAAATATTTAATATTCATTAAATTAATTAAATATGTAAAAAATTGCAAAAGAATATGTCCAATTAAATTCTTACAGCAAAATCGACAATGAATGAAATAAAAGGATCCGTTATAAAAAATCATAGACGTAAATCTATCTTTATAGCCTGTATATAAATTGAGATACCATTATCCAGTCTCTGTATTAGAATAAGAATTTTGTAAGACACCGGTATGGTTCGAAATTGAAAATAATCGAAAAAATGAAACTTACAAATTTCGTAAACGAGCAAGTAATGTAAACGATAATCGTCGAGAGATATAGGACATATTGTGTAAAAATATATCTCGCTTTCGTGCGAAGATCCAGTTGTTCTCCGAGTGGCTAACTATATAAATCCAACTGGACTAGCACGCCGAGATTACACACGGCGAGATTAATGTGATTACCTGTTCAGGTAACAGTGACACGGTGTGAACTGCCCTTGGGTGTCCGTCTCTCTCTCTCTCTCTCTCTCTCTCTCTCTCTCTCTCTCTCTCTCCCCCACAACGCCCCCC
>Ga0157364_1003480_pt1 | contig 15285 bp, 15 predicted proteins | sample AttsexASBM2_FD_111476 | JGI IMG/M metagenome (GOLD analysis project Ga0157364, IMG submission 111476) | Fungus gardens microbial communities from leaf cutter ant in Ribeirão Preto, State of São Paulo, Brazil - Atta sexdens ASBM2 | ecosystem: Host-associated > Fungi > Mycelium > Unclassified ...
AGAACTCGACAAGGAGTCTCTGCTAAATTAGAGTCCTATATATACAAAACATGCTTGGTCCATGCTACCAATACTTAAGCCTACCCTTATGTCCATGCCTCTACCTCATGTCTGCCTTAAGGCTACTATGTTGTATACATGTGCCCTGACGTCATCTTCTAGATCCTTCCACCGCCTTCTAGGCCTATGACGTCACATCATGTGACATGTCATGTGACTGCAGTGTCACGTGCCTCTTCATCATTCAAAAGAAAAGAAAAAGAAAAAGAAAACAAAAATTCCTATAAAGTCAGAAAATAAAAGAAAAAGAAAATAAAAATCATTCATGTCCAAAACATCCCATAACACTTATGACCAGTATATATAGAGGAATGGCAGGTATTCTTAAGATCTTGTCTAGAGTAGAATGGTTTTCTTAGATTAAAATTGTATATATTTTCCTTAGGGTAGTAGTCAGTTGGTTAAGTAGTCAGTAAATAGTATGTGTTAAGATCGTAGAAAGTGGACTTTATTTCTTTTTATTTTATTTCTTATTTTTATTTTCCTTTTGATTTATTTTCATTTATTCTATTTTTAGAACTAGGGTTAGGGTTAGAATGACAAGATCATGCTGTCATACAGCAGGTCATATCAGATGACATGGTCACAAGTTATATGACATATAGAAGGATGTAGAAGGTTCTGGAAGAATGATGTCATACAACATGTGAAACACATGTTGACCTTGAGGCATATACATGGTTGTTTAGGGTAGGCTAGAAATAGCTCGCACAGACCATTAGGTATTTATATATAAGGTAGACAATCTGGTACAGAGTTCTCTATTGAGTTCTCTTGTGTTAACCCAATACAAGGTTCACTCTTTTGACCAATTCTAAGGTCTTAAGTTTGTAACAACATTAAGTAATCTTATAAGGTGAGAATCTCATAGAGATTACAAGAAAACTTGACAAGGAGTTCATGTATTTCTATACTATATATACTACTATTTCAAGTCCTACTCTAAATTATATATGTTGTTTATGAGTCCACCATACTGTCACTACAAGGTAAACATACTGTAGCCATGCCCTTGACATCATTGTTTTAGTTTCTTCCATTATATTCCAAAATTATGACATTACATCATGTTATGCATTATGTGACTATAGTCATATGCCTCTTTATCATTCAAAAATTAAAAGAAAAGAAAAAAAAGAAAAATCAAATCGAAGAAAATAAATAAAAGAAAAAGAAAAGAAAAAGAAAATATAAGAGTTCAAGCATACCATAATATGCAGGTACTAGTGGTGGCACAGACAAGAAAAGGAGTAGGAGAAAGAGAAGAAGGAAAACAAGAGGAAAGGGTTTCAAGGTCTAGAACAGAGTACTAGACAGAGGTCACAAATCATTTAATAGAGAAGCAAGTTAGATAACAGGTTTTATAATAGCCTGTAAATTGTATATCAGGATAAGGATAAGAAAAGAAGAGATAGAAAAACAAGTACAGTGAGTATTGACATATGTGCAATGAGGATTAGCAAATATATAAAAAGAGAACTTATTAGAAGAGATAAAAGCAGGGAAAGTTCAGTTTGTATTAGTATTACAACTCAAAGATATTAGAGTTGGTCAATAAGAAGAACCTTGTATTGGGTTAACATAAGAGAACTCGTTGGAGTTCTTGGTACAATGTATCTACCTATATATACTAACTAGTGATAATCCATGCTCTACCATATTTAGCCTACCCTAAAGACTATATGTTAGCCATGAGGTCAATATATATTATACATATTATATAATGTTCTTGTTTTTCAAATCTTCTACCATATTTTATGTGACCATGTGATTATATGACCATGATGTCATGCTAAACCCTAATCCCAGTTCCCAAAATAGAAAATTAAATTAAATTAAAATGAAAAAAGAAAATTAAAAGAAACTTGGGTCCAAACTTCATAAGTCTGATATTATCCTCCCTTTAAGGTTCTTACTTCCAAAGAAACTTATTTTATCTCCTCATATTTCCCCTTCCACTTTTCTCAATTTCTTTCCAATTTCTTTAAATACTCATTTTCAAACTTTCCATTGTCCCATCTATACAATATTTTTGCCATATACTTTCCCAGTAACTCTTCTCTCCTAAAGTTTCTTTCTTCTACCATCTCCAATCTTTTCTGTCTTCTAACTTCCACATTCTTCCTTCCTTCAAACTCTGCTACTACTTCCTTTGTATTTTCCAAATCCTCTTTCTTCTTCCAACTATTATACTCTACCATAAATCCCTTCTACTATATTAAATACTTCACCACTCCTCTCACTTTTTATTTGTTTAAAATTTTTTCTACCTCCCACTCTTTGACTCCTTCTACTTCTACTGGTTTTACTTCTTTTTTTTTCTGTCCCCTCACTTGTTTCTTGTATTGCACTACTTGACTAATATTTACTACCAGATGAATCCTCATTAAATTGTGTTGTGGCAACCACTAGTTACAACAACCAATAGCAACACAAGCAATAAATCTCTCAGTAGGATATCAAGTGGGGATCACAAGAGAACTCGACAAGGAGTCTCTGTTGAATTGCTACCCTATTTATATAAGTTACACATGGTCCATGCTACTAATAATTACTCCTGCCTATTATGACAACCACTAAACACAAGGTCTAATGATAACACAAGCAGTAAAACTCTTAGTTAAGCAATCAAGTAGGGAAAAGCACAAGAGAACTCGACAAGGAGCCTCTGCTAAATTAGAGTCTTATTTATACTGTTACAGATTAGTCCATGCTACTACCTCATGTTTGCCTCATGTCTTACTCAAGGCTACCATATGTATATTATGTGCTCTAACATCATCTTCTAGATCCTTCTACCCTGTTCTAGGCCTATGATGGCACATCATGTGACATGTCATGTGACTGCAATGTCACATGCCCCTTTATCGTTAATAAAAAGAAAAAGAAAAAGAAATTCAAAAAAAAGAAATATAAAATCAAGAAAAATAGATAAAAGGAAAAGAAAAATGTTTAGTTCTTATGTGCATCATAACAAATTGGGCAGTTGTAATTTGACCACATTGGCAGATATTACCTCATCAATGGTGTATGGACCTACATATCAGTCTACTAATTTCTTTACTGGTCTCTCCTTGAACATTAAATCTTTTATACTCAATATTACTCTATCTCTTACTTTCTATTCTTCAGCTTTCTTTCTCACTTTGTTTGCTTGTCCCTTCATCTCCTCCTGTGCTCTCTTCAATGCTGCTCCTACTTCTTCCTATACCTTTCTCATCCTTCCTGCATGTTGTGGCAACCACTAGACATAATGTCCAATAATGTCACTACAAGTAAATCTCTCAGTAGGGATATCTAGTGGAGAACACGAGTTGTGTATTCACAAGAGAACTCAATAGGGAACCACAACAGTATTCTACCTACTATTTATATAAAGTCCTCATGGTCCATGCTACGACTTCTCTATGCCTACCCTAATGTCCATACTCTGTCCTTATATCTATTACTTATCCACCATGTATCTACCTCAAGGCCAGCATGCTATGTCTATGTGCCCTGACATCATACTCTTTAATCTCCATCATACATGCGTGCACCATATGTACACTATGAGAAACCCATGTCCCTTGATGTTACTCCATCTCTAGACTCTTCCCAATCCTTTTAGACCACTCTAGACTACTCTCGACTACTCTAGGCCTATGACATTATGTCATGTGACTTCCCAGTCATGTGCCTTCTCTCTCTTGTCATAGACTAATAATGTTCTCCAGTCAATATCTAGATTATAGCAAGTGAACCACAGCATTTTCAAGATTGTATTCCACTTCTATTCTTCTATTATATATATCTCTGTTCTTTTCCTATGCCCTTGATAATAAATATTTACTTCTACTGTGTTTTCTATCAGCCTCTCCTTATTGAATGTTCCATCCACATTCCTTACATATATGAGGTTTTCTATTTTCTTCAGCTTAAACTCCTACTTCCTTGCAAATTCTGAGCTTATTACTAATCCTGTTGCCCCACTATCTAACAACACTTCCATAGTTACTCCTTCCTATATATATATCCTCTCTAGTCCAATCTTCACTGTTACTTCTCTTAACATGTCCTTATTGTTCAGACTGCAGCAGAATGTATTATCTATTATTCTAGAGAGCATTGCAAATCTGTTATTACTGCTGAGACCTAATTGAGGACTATAAGATTTCTGTTCCCATTTAAATTCTCTTGTTCATTTCCTCCTTTAATCATCCTACTTTGTCTGTTATTTCCATTTCTGTATTCCAGTCTTCTTCCTTCCCCAGTTCTGCCTCTTATTCCTCTGTTTCTACAATTTCTTGCTAAGTGTCCAAAACTCCTGCAGTTGTAACAATTCCTGTTTCCCTTATCTATATCTATGGTGTATGAATTGTGTTGTGTCCCTACATAGTTCAACCTTGGAGCCTGTGACCCCTGATGACCTCTCAGTCTTTTTTCTTCCCTCTTACTCTCCCTCTAATTCCTATCCAAAGTAATCACCCTATTGTACCATTGTTTAATTGAAGTGGGTTACTGTTCTGACTCTATGAGTCTTTGGCATATCATCCTGTTCATTCTTCTTTTGAACTCCTCTACTAGAGGTCTTCCTTCATATTCATTTTCTCTAACTGCTCTCCTAAACTCCTGAACAAACTCTTTCATTGTCTTGCTTCTTTGCTCCAGCCTCCTCAACTCTGCTACTTTTACTTCTTTCTCATCTCCTCTTCTGAGCTTTTTTTTGATATCTGCCAAAAACTCCCCTGCTGTTTTGTACTTCAACAATCCTGCTTCTAAATCCTCCAGTATATTTTTCTTCCACACATCTACTGATCCCCCTCATACATATAATAGCACTCACTGAATTTGTTCCTTTACTGTTACTTCCCTCATCTTCATTCTAATGTATAGCTTGCATACAGTAATGAAATCTAAGATCTTAGATGTGGTTCTGTCAAACACTTGTGGCCTAGCCACTTCTGTGCTCATTGCTCCTGCTATCTCTTCCCTCGCTCTCTTCTGCAATACTTGGAGCTGTACCTATAGTGCTGCAAGCTGCTCCTATTGTTGCTGTATAACAGCCTGTAATTCTGAGTTGTGTTGACTTATAGTATATGGTAATAGTGTTGTTGGTAGTGTGGAGATGGCAGAGTGGGTGGTAGTGATTGCTATTCAGAGAGTACAAATCCTATGTTGGACTCACTCTCTGATTCATACTCCAAACTTGACTTTTTCCTCTGTAGGGGCTAGTAGCACTCTTCTTGTTCCTCTCATCCCATCTACTGACTATCTAACTACTAACTACTACCCTAAAAAATTCCTGGCTAATATCCATAAGAAGGGAATTTCTGCTCTAGATAGGACTTGTAAAGGACTCCATCATTCCTCTACATGGATAGGCTACAAGAGAGCACCACAGCCCAAGGCTTCTATATGAAAAAAACTATACTAACATGTTCACAAAAGGTGATACATCTAATAAGTGTCAGTGGGCTTTGACACAAACTAAATGACCAGGTTTCCTTCATCTGACTGGTGTATCTCTTAAGCCTAGGGTCCAGCTGTTCCTCTTGATGTTGGGTGTATTACCTACAGTCAAGAATGATAAAAGAGTAAGAGAAGAATAGAGAAGGCCTGGTGTTGGGTGGTCTTAAAAATGGGAATAATGGAAGAATTTGTTCAAAAATTTAGAAGAGCAATAAAAGAGAGTAAATATGAGGAAAGAGCATTAGTGGAGGAATTTAAGAGAAAGATGAATAGAATGACCAGAAAGAAACTCATAGAGGTAGAAAGATCTCCAAAAAGTATTGAACAGTGGTACAAACATGCCACAAATTTAGATAGATATTTGAGGAAAAGTAGAAGGAAAAAAGAAAGATTGAGAAACAAGAAAGAAGGTAGAACCCAGGGATAGAAACATCCAAGAGAGATTTAGGCTCCATCTAGTTCCATTCTAGATCTGGCCAAGAAGGCAGAAAGAGCAATAGGTGTTAGCAGGATCTGCTTCAATGAAAGGGGTGGAGAGAACAAATGCAGTGGTGGTCAGGAACTCCCTGCAAGGACAAGAAAGTGGAGAAGGAAGAATAAGGAGAGACTCTTATACAATTAATATAGAGAGAGAGAAGAATTGTTACAATTGTGGAGGATTTGGCTATATCACAAGACATTGTAGAAGTTGGGAAATTGTGGGCCAAAAAGGGAGGATTGAGTATGGGGACAATTGTAATCACAGAGACAATTTAAAAGAGGAGTAGAGTCTGTAGGCTCTTATAACAAGTTCAATGTACTAGCTAGTCATATAATGCAAGCTAGTATTCTGGACCTAGAGAAACTCATAAGTAAAAAAGACAGAAAGGCAATTTTAAGAAAGGAAAAACAAGAGAAAGAATAGAAAAAACTGGTGGAAGTACAAAAAACAGAAGAAGAGAAGTTAATAAGAGAGATGATGGTGAATATTGTGTTGGAGAGGATTGACATATAGAAGGAAGTAACAGTAGAGGCATTGTTGGGTAAAAAGACTGATATATGTAAGAAATATGAATGGAACATTCAACAAGAAGGAACCAATAGAAAATACTGTGAAGAACATTGATTGATGTGATTGGTAGACAAAAGTGGAGTGTGATTCTGGGAATGCTGTGGCTAGCTTTCTACAATTCTGAGATTGACTGGAAAACAGGAGAAGTGAAGATAATAAGGTGTCTAGAGGAGTGTGAAAAGCAGTAAAGGCTAAAGCAGAAAAAACAAGGGTGGCAAAAGTAGGAGGAAGAGAAAAAGAAAGAAGAAGGAAAGAAATAAGAGGAAATGGAACAGAAAAAAGACTAAAGGAAGAAAGAATAATGGAGTTAAAGAAGGTGGCAAAATGATAGGAGATTAAGAATAAGAAGAAGAGAGCAGCAAAGTTGGAGAAAGAAGCCAAGAAATTAGTTACTCCAAGATTCCACAAATAAATTCATATCTTTGGAAAGAAAGCAAGTGAGAAAATGCTAATGAAGAAGGTGTGGAACCATGTAATAAAGGTAAAAGAAGGGTTTGTGCTAAGGAAGAGGAAGGTGTATTCATTGTCAAGAGAAGAGAGGAGAGGTATGTAAGTTTGTTAAGAAAGAGATATATCAGACCCTTGAAGTTGCTTCAAACAGCACCAGTGTTTTTTGTAGGAGAGAAAGATGGTAAGAAACATAAGACTATAGGTATTTAAATGAATGGACTGTAAAGAATAATTATCCTTTGCCTTTGATTTCAGATATTGTAAAAAAGATTGGTACAAAAAAAGTATTTACTAAATTAGATTTATGGTGGAAATATAATAATATATGGACAAAAAAGAGAGATGAGTGGAAAGCAGTATTCACAACTCCAGAAGAATTGTTTGAACTAATGGTGATATTCTTTGATCTCACAAACTTACCTGTAACATTTCAAATGATAATGAATGAAATCCTGTGGAATTTAATCAATACTGGAGAAGTGGCAAGTTTTATTGATGATATATAGTAGGAACAAAAGAAGAAGAGAGACATGATGAAGTAGTAGAAGAGGTAGTGAAAAAATTAGTAAAGAATAACTTATACATAAAACTGGAAAAATATAAGTGGAAGGTAAAATTTTTAGAAGTAGTAATTGGGCCAGATAGGATTAAGATGGAAGAGGAGAAGGTGAAAGAAGTATTGGATTGGCAAACTCCTAAAGAAGTTAAAGATTGTCAGAATTGAGAATGATGGACCTGGCTCCTATTTTATTTTATTTTATTTTATTTGCTTTTATTTTATTTTCCCTTTATTTTCTCTTATCTTATAGGAAATAAGATGAAGAAGACAAAGTGTGACACTGTCACAGGTCACATGATATGGTCACAGAAAAAAGGGCATAGAAGGTTCTGGAACAAGATAAAGTTATATAATATGGTAATGGCATGTTGGTCTTATGAATGAAGCATGGTCTTTAAGGTGGGCTAAATTTAGCTTAGCACAGACCATTAGCAAAAGGTATATAAGGTAGACTGATCTGTAGAAGGAACTCTATCGAGTTCTCTTGTGTCACTTGATTCAAGAGTAGTCTTTTGTCCTAACTCTTGGACTTAAGTTATAACAGAGATATACAGAAGTTTTTAGAATTAGCCAACTATTATCAGTGGTTCATTAAAGATTTTGTGTATTTAGGGAGTTAAAGAAAAAGTTCACAAAAGAACTAGTGTTAACAACACCTGACTTAGATAACAAGATGAGAATAAAGGTGGATACATTAGATTATGCAATAGAAGAGGTGTTGTTGATGAAGTATAGTGATAGATGATAGAGGCCAATAGCATACTTGTCAAATTTCTTAAATAATATGGAAATCCATGACAAGAAAATATTGGTAGTTATTAGGAGATTAAAAAATTGGAGACATTTGTTAGAAGGTGCTAAATTCAAGTTTGAGGTCTGGACAAATCATAGGAATTTGGAATATGTCATGAAAACACAGAAGGTGAACAGAAGACAAGCTTGCTGGACATTATATTTTGTCAAGATTCAATTTTACTTTAGAACATGTTCTAGGAACAGAAATGGGGAAGGCAGATGAATTGAGTAAAAGACCAGATTAGAAGATTGAAATAGAGAATAATAATAATAATTAAAAATTAATCAAAGAAGAGTGGGTTTGTAGTTTAGTGAAAGTAGTAGTAGGGAATCAGAAGTAGATATACTTGAAAAAAATAAATAACTAGAGGAAAGAATAAGGAGATAGGTAGTTAGATTAGTAGAGAAGATAAAGAAAGCAGGAGTAAAGGTATTAAGAGGGAATGAGTGGCAAGTAGATAGGAAATTTATATTGAAAGAGGGAAAGATGTATATACTGAAAGATGAGGAGTTGAGAGTAGAAATTATCTGGTTACATTATGACATACTAGTAGCTGGACATGGAGGGAGATGGAAGACAACAGAGTTTGTAATGAGGAATTACTGGTAGTCAGGAGTGAAAAAATATGTGAAAAAATATGTAGCAAGATGAAATATGTGTTGGATAATAAAGAATTGAATAGAAGCACCAGTAGGGAAGTTGATAGCAAATGAAGTACTAGAGAAGCTGTGGCCACACTTAACAGTGAACTTCATTACTAAGTTACCATTGGTAGCAGGAAAAGATGTGATATTTGTTGTGTGTGATAGGTTGTTAAAAATGGTACATTTTATGGCAACAACAGAATAAACATTGGCAGAAAGATTAGTGAGGCTGACTAGAGATAATGTGTGGAAGTTGCATGGATTACCAAAGAGTATGATTTCAGATAGGGAACCATAATTTGTAGCAAAGTTAACTAAATAGCTAAATAAAATATTAGAAATCAAAACAAAATTGTTGACATCTTTCCATCCACAAATGGATGGGCAAACAGAACATATGAATCAGGAGTTGGAACAATATCTCTGGTTCTTTGTAGATCATCAACAAAAGAATTGGCCAGAATGGTTAGTAACAGCAGAGTTTGCAGTAAATAATAAAACTCACTCAGCAACTAAAGTTTCACTGTTTATGGCAAATTATGGTAGAGAAGTGAGGATGGCAGCAAATATTAGAAGAAAAGGAAAAGTAGAAAAAGCAACAGAGTTTGCAGAGAGAATGAAAAAAAGGTAGAGGAGTAGAAGGAAGGTGATAAAGTGATATTAAGTATAAAAGACCTGGTGTTCAAAGAGTAACTAACAAAGAAGTTAATGAAAAGATATGTGTGGTCCTATGCAATAGAAAAAATTGTATCAGCCAATGCAACCAAGTTGAAGTTGCCAGTCTCTATAAAGATTTATCTAGTGGTAAATGTTAGTAGGATTGTGAGATAGAGAGAACTGGTGAAGAGGAAGAAGGTGGAAAAAGTGAAACTAATAAAAGTAGATATAGTTGAAGAGTAAGAAGTAGATAAAATATTAAATAAATAAAAAATAAGAGAAGTAGTAAAGTACTTGGTATAATGGAAAGGGTTTACAGTAGAGCATAATACATAGGAGAAAGAGAAGGATTTGGAGAATATAAAAAAAACAGTTACAGATTTTTAGGGGAGAGTGAGTGTAGAAGTAAAAAGATAAGAGAAGTTAGAAAATGGCAGAGAAAAGAGACTTTAGAAAAGAAGAGTTACCAGGAAAGCATATAGTAAAGATGTTGTATGGATGAGATAATAGAAAGTTTGAAGAGGAGTATTTAAGAAAGCTGGAGAGAAACCTTAAAGAGGGGTAATATTAGAGTTGAAGATGAGAAACTTGGCTTATTTTATTTTTATTTCTTATTTCTATTTTCATTTTCATTTATTTTCATTATTTTGAACTTAGACAAAGAAGTATAATGTGATGTTATGCATGATAATCACATATATCACAAAATCATGTGATATAGAAAAGGTTTTAGAAAGTTGTAGAATAGGTGATATCATACAACATGATAACAACATGTTAGTCTTATAGAAAGCACATGGATTTTAGGGTAGGTTAGTTGTAGTATGTATATAGACTACAGTCTGTAGTATATAAGATAGACTAGCTTATACTTGAAACTCTATTAATTTTTTATGTCAACTCAATACAAGGTTCCTTTGTTGACTTAACTCTGAGTCTTCAATTATAACAATCATGCCATCTTTACCAGCTACATTCTATTTCCATCTCTCAAGATTTGAGGAAATTCTTCAATAAATATTCTAATAGCTCTATTATATTTTGGGACTGCTCCAGTAACAACAAGTAGCACCCATACCACTTGGTTGATAAGAACTCTAAATTCCACAGAATCCAACCTATCCTACCTAGCAAAACATCCTGGAATCATAGCAGAAAATACAAATATAACTTTATCATCAAAAATTGACAAATATATTTCTAAGTATTCAATTTCAAAGAAAAAAACTTTCTAGAGTTCAACAATGATAATGACAAACCTATTAATCCCACTTATACAAAAGCTGAATTATAGCTTAAACACTTTAATTATTCCAATACCATACAATTATGTTTCTACTGGCAAATACAGGCAGAGATTCTTTCCCAATGAACTAGTCATATACTCATATAATCATACCTTACTCAAAACATGTGATCACATCTTGTATAATTACAAGCACTATTATTGTAGCAACTACTAACTAAGATAGTTACTAACAAAAGATAGTCAGCAGCTTACTAAGTAGTTTTAAGCACAAAAGTTTTCATATATAAGAAGACTCACTACTTTGTTGAAATTTGAGTCTATAACACTGCCAAAACTATAGTTAACTCTGTGGTCCTCTTGTCTCTTAGGTCCTTCATCACTACTTTGTTACAATATCACTAGACTCTGCCCACTCCTACAATAACACTAAAGACCCCCATATACTCTCTTCCAACCATCAACTCATTTTCTCTGGCCACTGACCAATGAGCTTCCACTATCCAGCAATATTTAAGATTGCTACATTGAAGTTTCTGACTATACAACTTTCTATAGTTAGATTATCAAATGTTCCATCTGATATTTAATTTGATTTGAATAAACTCCCAAGTATTTAGAGTAGCTGTCATCTCCAAATAATTCTATCCTGTTTTCTTAGGATTTTTCTAGAAGTAAGTCATATATTTAGTAGTCATAAACAATATGACTTAGAATTTCCCTAAAGTTGCAAACTCTGTTAGACTCCATGAACTTTACTTAGTTGCTCTAACATTGTGGAGATTACAAGAGAACTTGATAAGGAGTCCCCAATGTATTGTTACTCTATATATATATATATACTAATATTAAATGGTCTATGCTACCAATAAATAACTCTATCCTAAAGTATATATGAGTCCACTATACTATTACTATAAGGCAAACATGTTATAGTCATATTCCTTGACATCATTGTTATAAATTCTTTTACTATCTTTTAGATCTATGATGTTATATTATGTGACTGCAGTTATGCACCTCTTCATTGATCAAAACAAAAATAAATCAAAAATCAAAAAAATAGATAAAAGAAAAAAAGAATCAAAATAAAACATAAGGGTCCAAGTGCACTATGACAGTCTGAATAGATTACAAGAATTTGGAAATGTTATGAAAGTGCAAAAACTGAAGACAGACAAAGTAGACTTTGTATTTATTAAGGTTTAATTTCATTCTGAAATATGTGTCAGAAGTATAGATGGATAAATCAAGTAGAAGGCCAGATTAGAAGGTAGAAGTAGAAAATAAAATCAAAAATCAAAAATTAATAAAGAAGAAATTGAGAAGGGATTTGACAGAAGTAGTTGTAAAAGAACTAGAAACATAATTAATGGAGAAGATAAAAGAGGAGATGAGTAGAAAATAAGAGAGAATCTAGGGTTAAAATATACCAGTAATAGGATATGGAGAATAATGAAAGACAATAGAAATGGTCACTAAGAATTATTGGTGGCCAGAAGTAACTATAGATATATGGAGGGTTATGATTTGTGCCAGTAGATAAAAAACTACAGTAAGATACCAGCAGGCAAAGTAATACCAAATGAAGTTCTAGAAAAACCATGGACACATTTAATAGTAGATTTCATTACAAAATTACTACTGGTTGCAGAAAAGAATACTATTCTGGTAGTATGTAATAGATATCAGAATTGAAGATAGTCTTTAATATGTTCAAGTCTTCCATCAGTTCCTCCCATTGCTTACTAGTTAATTGCTATATGTATAATCTTGCTAGACATTCATAGATTATATAGTTCAGATCCCAACAATGATAATACTCTCTAACTAGCACAGAATGAGATTTGTAGATGATGTCTATATTCATAGGTATATCTAGGAAAAGCACTGGCAGTAGTTGGCATGGAGGTGCTAAAGTAGCAGGAAGTGGCTGATGAGAAGTAGAAATAACTAAAGAGATTCACAGGGTTTAGAGACTGAAGAGAGGAGCAGGAGTAGTTTGCTGAGTTGACTGGAATGCTTTGTTAGCTTGCCTAGCTTGATTAATTCTCTATATTGTTGTTCAAAGTCTGTGGTAAAATTTGACCACTATAATGTGTGGATCTGTATAGTTAGCTTTTGAGATTAGAGTTTAAAACTTATTTAGATAATCCTCCTTTATATGGTTCCTCTAATAGTATATTATTCTCTTAAGTTGATTGACTGCTTCTGTGATTACATTAACAAGAAAGAAGTAGGTGCAAAAAAGTTCCTTGAACTCGAACTATGTAGTAATGAGAAAAACTTCTATACTAGATTCTTTTTGGAATAGACTATTAGTCTACTCTGTAGCTTAACTACTTATAAGGAAGTATAGTGTTAGATACAGGTCACATCTCATTATCTGAGATCTAGTAGGACATCTCAGAGATCCAGATAAGTGACTGATGTGTTATCTAAGAACATAGAATATAGGTTAGAACAATCTTTGGCTTTAGCTTATATACTATGTCTCTACTAGCTATACTGATTATATATTTCAGAATGGGACTTGGAGAACTTAATAGGTGGAAAACCACTAGAGAGTGGTGATGTGTAATGTATATTGTTGCCAACACTGGGAGTAGGTGTTAGTTTTAGTTGATTTTCAGGATGAGCTAGTACAGTATAACTATCAGATTATATACTAGTTAGCATACCTAAGGTAGCTATCTGGAATAAACTGCTAAGTGAGTTACCATAAATACTGATGATTCTTAGATGTTAGGAATGAAGTCTATGGAATTAACAAGAACTAGCAAAGATATCCAAGGTGGAATGGAGAGGTGTGATCTGCACTAGAAGAGGTTAGTGAGTGCAAATGAGGAGAAAAAGGTTATTTATGGGCTGGGATAGATGTGGCTGGAAAATGGAATGTGACAGATAAGGCCTAGAGAATTCTGTCTTAGTCACATATGAACTAGTTTGTAAACAATTAGATATAAAGAGAGCAGATACTGAGAAAGGCTTAACCTATTTGGTAGTCACTACTAAACTCCATACAAGATTATATTAGGTCTAGAATGACATAAGGGGGTCTTAGATATGAAAGTGTTAGTAAAAAAAGAGAGTCTTAAACTTAATAAAGGAGGGGGTATATTTGTGGGTGTAGAAGTTAGGTTAGATGCTAATGTTCACAAGTTTTGTATTTAGCTTACAAGACTATTGAGGATATTATTAGTATTATGTATTACAACTTAAGTCTCAAGATGTTAAGATGAAAAATAAACCTTGTATTGAATTAATATAATAAAACTCAATGGAGTTCTAAGTATAAAGTGTTTACCTTATATATACTAGGCTAATGGTCTGTATTATACTAAACTTAGTCTACTCTAAAGAGTATGTTTTTGTCTTAAGATCAACATGTATAATACATGCTGTATAATATTATTGTTTTAGAACCTTTTATGATATTCTTTGTAATATATGATTGTGTGACTATGACTTGTGATAGTATCATATAACATCATACTATACTCTAACCCTAAGTTCAAAAATAAAATAAAATAAGAAAAAAAATTTAAAAAAAGTTAAATCTACTATCTTTAACTTTAATAGTCTACTTGTTCCAAAGACCTTTCACTATAGTGGTAATGTCTTATACAATCCCTGATAAAAGTTTGTCTTTCTACAGATGTTTATCTCATAGTTGACATGTTCTGAACACATGTTAGGGTTCATTTTATCTTTGACTCATATTTACTTTGATCTATTGTACCTTACTTGGTTCTTATGTTTTATCAGTCAGCACCTCATGTAGTAAAAGAGACTTAATCATGTTTTCCTCATTTTCTCCATATGTATTACTTATAGACATTATATGCTTTCCTTATGATCATTAGATATAGATATAATCCTATATCCTTATGCTTTACCAATTAATCATTTTCTTACTTCTTTCTTTGTCTTAGTTACAACCTGAGCTAAGTTTAGAATTGTAACAGCAGTGATACAATCAAGTCTGAACCCCAAGAGTACTCAGTTTTCCATAATAGAGATAAGCTTATTGAAATCAGCCTTTTATGGTGAAATTTCTCTATTAATTCCTTTCAGTGTCTCATCACTAAAACCTCTACTCAGAGCTATACTCTGAAACCCCCAACCATCTCCTATTAATAGATAAAAAGAGGGTGGTTTAAGACTACAAATATTTAAATTGTTCTTAACAATTATTCATTATTTTTAAATTAATCTTCTTTATATGTAGGACTAATAGTTACATTGTGGGGGGAGAGATGGCATAGTGGAAGAGACCCCCGTCCATGTGTATTATGCCTACCTCAAACCTACTTGAGGTTATGGGTTCAATTCCTTAGTAGTCCTTTGTGTTGGGTAACTGCATAAAAA
>Ga0157364_1003481_pt1 | contig 15285 bp, 6 predicted proteins | sample AttsexASBM2_FD_111476 | JGI IMG/M metagenome (GOLD analysis project Ga0157364, IMG submission 111476) | Fungus gardens microbial communities from leaf cutter ant in Ribeirão Preto, State of São Paulo, Brazil - Atta sexdens ASBM2 | ecosystem: Host-associated > Fungi > Mycelium > Unclassified ...
AGAGAGAGAGAGAGAGAGAGAGGGAAAGAGAAAGAGAGAGAAATATAGGAACGTAGAAATTAATTTTTCTGAATATATTTCGTGGTGGAGAAAAAAAATAAATAAGGCGTGCCGCAAAGCAACCTGTCGTAAATGCTATTTTTTTTAATTTTTAATTTTAAAAGGAAGGAAAATTTTCTTTTCTTGAAAATCATCATTTCAAAAATTCTGCAAAAAATTACCGTAATAATTAAAAATATGAATAATCTCTCTGTAAAAAATTTTAATTAAGACGTAATTCTTGTTTTAAAAAATCGTGTTAAAGTTGTAAAGTTTCAACGTTGTTTGTTGAAGTTTCACTTATATTTTTAGTTGTAAATTACATAATTTCCAACTAAAAATACAAAATGAAAATGTAAATTCCAGTAAAGATGCCAAATGCACAATGAACTTATAATGTCTTGAGTTGTACTACGTATTACAACAGCACTCTCCACAGCACTTGCAACCTATTCATACAATAAACTGCATTTTCATAATTTTCCGCTTACAATGTTTTGCTGCGGCACGCCTCAAATGGTTCTTAATTATAATGATAAAAATAGGAAATTATCTCCATTTTTATGATCACAATTAGGAAGTAATTATAATCACAGGTGGATTAATTGATAGTTTAATATATTCTGGCGAAAGTAGCATTGTAACGTAAAAGATTTAAATGTCACGGAAAAGAGAGAGCAGCGAACAACGGCGTAAGATTAGAATCTGATAAAAGTCTATTCATTCCAAAGTACCGCGTGTTACACCCTGCCGTGAACGAAAAATAGAGCGCTTCGATTTTCAGAAAGTTGAGAAGGATCGGGAAATGGAGCATCTCATTTAGCAAGCTGTCCAAACTATCATTTTGTCGTCGAGCTGGCGGCTTCAAGTGCGACCATTGTCTGGGAATGACGCTCGGGAATGAGCGGCGCAGCGAAGATAGACTCAGACAGGGGAGCCGCGTCATTACTAAGGTTGTTGATGCCGGCAGTTCATTTCCACCTTCGAATCTCCAGCGAACACTCTCCTCCCTCTTCCTCTCACCTTTCCTTTCCTGTCTTCACTCCTTCCGTATTCCCGCCAAGGGCTCGAAAGCGGAAGTTGGATCCGAGAGTCGGAGACAAAGCGAGGAGCAAGCATCCGGGGTAATCCTGTAGGAGAATATGACGCAGTCTGGTCCTTTCCTGTCACTTCTACAATAAAGGTAATTGGAAATTTTCTGAGGAGATGCGAATGAAGAGCTGGCACAAGACTGCGATGATATGATGGATTGAAAGTAGATCTTGTATATCAATCATTCTGCGATCTTGAACATAAGAACATGAAGCGATTTTGAATGTAACTTTAATGTGTAAAGACATAATCTTTCTATAAATCTTTAATACGCTTGGAGCTAGGATATCCTATTACGATAATATCGCAATGGATATAATATTTTTCATCTTAGAGAAGTTATTCTTATTATTGCGCAACCTAACTATTAATGATACACATATATATTCAACTATATACAAAGTCATTTGGAAAATCCTCTTTTCGCAAATATCTGTTGCGATGAAAGCAACATGGATCGTTTCTTCAAACTTGATCTTAAAAAGTACTCGATCTCTCTCTCTCTCTCTCTCTCTCTCTCTCTCGCTTCTCTCTTTCCACTTATACATCTTCGCATCTTATTCCTGTACATAAACATAGCTTGCTTATCGTTCTTTGTTAGAGATCGTCTCATATTACGTTAATCTACAGAGACATTCACTATCAAGATATCAAAGAATCTAGTAAATAAATTCGTGCAACGATTTGACAATAAACTTTATTGGAAAATTATATATTTCTTCATAAAAATATGTCGGTAAGACAAATTCGCGACAATGATGCTGCGTAAGCTGTAACTCAATATTGCATATCAACACGAAGAAATTCCGAGTAAATTGATTTCGAAGCGATCAGATAAACCGCGCTGTGCTAAATTAATATGCAGACATATATTTCTGAACAGTCCGTCCTCCACATTATTGCTCGCGTTATTAATCAAACTCCGTGTTTATGATTAGTGCCATAACTTTCTCCGCGCTTCAACTTTACCGTCATACGTAATCGAATACGCTTCCGCGTTAGCCACTGATCGAGGCCGGCATTCTGTCGCGGTACGAAAGTCCCGATTACAAATAACCGACGGTCTTCGAACGACAAGCTAGACCTGATTCCCGAGGGCTTTTTGCTTTGTGTTCCAGTAGTAGGAAGGTCTTGTTTAACGACGCCCAACGTGCGGGGTCTGCTCGAACGAAACCGTAATTAACCGCAGTGAATAAGCTTCCGAATTTAATTAAGGATATTGAATGGTAGCTCGGTAATAACGGACGCCCAACTATATTGGCTGCGGTGTCACAAAGCTAGGCAGGGCACGGCGTATCGTGCTCAAAGCTCGTCCAACGGACGCTTTGATGTGGTCGCGGCCAGTGCGAAAACGCGAAGCACGAACAGACAGTGTACGAAGGGTAAGGGTAGGAAACAGCCTCCGAAAGCAGGTAGGGCTTGTTGGAGACTTCCTCTGGAACTTGCCGAAGAATTGCCAACTTTGTCCCCCTTGTACATAGCACACTCTTGCGGCCGCTGCAGGACATTCGCAGAACGTACGATGTGTTCCCCTCTATATTCTTTAGTTATCAATGAATCTTTACCCGACCGATTCCATCATATTAAATGAACGAAGTCTTTCGAGTAGAATGTATATATAAAAAGAATAGTGATACAATTCATCTTTGCCAATGTTGCATTAGTTCAACTAGTTATGATTAACGTTGCGGTATATAAATAACATTTTTGATGAAAATAATTTATTACTACGATATACAATGATGGAGTAAAGTACATAAATCAAAACAATGGTGGCAGGTGATGTAATATTTTTTTATACTTAGCGGTTTTTTCGTGATGTTAAATTATTGTCATATTTTTGTCCAATGGCGTGTAAAGTTATGTTTCACTCGCTAAGGCGACATGCACTCGAAAGATTAATATATATCCGGCCAATGCAATTTACTCATAGGTATTGTATAGTTATTCGCAGTCTTTTTCGTTCAACAATATATACGAGTATCATCGAATCCATTAAACTCCGTGGAAAAATTCACATTCGTTGTTGTATTCCGTTACTTTGTGAAATATTCACAATGTCTCGGGTAATACGATTTGCATAATGCCATTAACCTTCGTCTTCCCCCGCACGCCGATTACACCCTATTCATTCCACGTCGCGTAATTCCTCTTCGCATGTTACGTATTATGCGGCCGCACGACGTCATTATAATACTTCAATGGCGTAATCCTCTATTGTGAATGTCCGCGCTCGAGTCCCGGTTACATTTCCACGAAGCGCACGACCCAGCTGACATTATTCACGTTTGATACGTTCTCAACCGGGTGATCGTCGTGGACATAGAAGCGGCTTCGTCATTCCGTGAGAAAAGGAATAGGGAAGCTTGCGCGCAAAGCAGTCTTCCTCAACTGGGTAAAGAATTTTGCATCTAGTCTCTATGTTACAGTTGTTTACGACGTAACCACATATGTGTGTCGCAAAACATGAACCTCAGGTTGTCCCGGAAACATCCGTATGTATATCTGAAAAATGCAACCACGAATGCAGGTGGCTGCCAAACGTTTGGAAAATTCCGCTTTTTCATCCTCGTTCGTCCGTATGATGATTCCTTCGGATAGAAGTATTTCGACTGCGAAACGACGAGCGATCTATTCAAGTATGAAAAATATCTTGTCCCGTGAAGTGAAGCACGGTAGAGAATTTTGGTGAATAATTTGATTGATCCGAGACGTAGTCGTCGTTCGTCCGTGGTATGACAGCGGAAAACCTGCCCGTGTGGATTTCATGATGCGGGGAGGAAACTCGCCCGTGGAGACGTATGGGAACAATTTCCGGGTAAAGCGGATTCATCAATGCTGGAGGACTGGATTTAAAATTCCTCTCGCATCACACGGAAGGACGGGTGCGGGCTGAGGTAACTAGGGTGTAGAGGTAAAGGGTGGAGAGTAGATCGCAGGAGAACGGGGGAGGGATACATCTTACAACTCCCGCAGACTGACGCTGCCCGTAAAGAGTATAAATGGCACGTATAAGACGTCGTTTCCTTTTTTGTCGACGACCCAATACCAGTGGTAAGGTGCGCGCGACGCGCAGCTGAAAATTAATTTATCGGAATCGTAATGGAAAATGCTGGCTCCGTGCGACCAGCGAAAAATAGATGGGACGAAACGGCGGAAACGACGAAAGGGGACTGGTTCTTTTTTTTTTTTGCAGAAATATATTTTCTTAGCCGCGTTGATCGTATATACTTTTATATCTGTTTTATATGAAAGCACTTTTGGAGCATGAAATTAGGAAATCGAGATATCGTTAGCTGAATATAATATAATTGATATTAATGTAGAATTGAAACGCATGATTAAATTTTTAATATCGCTAACAAACCCGTGCGAGAAATAATCAAATTATCGTGAATTAATTCCTGCGAATATCTAGAAAGCAATTAAATTAATTTTGCTTCGATATGTATTACGAGTATCTGAATTTGTCGTAATTACATAATTGCTACGGAAATGCTTCCCGTCAAACGCGGAGAAAGTGGCTAGTTGTATTCGCAGTTCGCAGTTCGCAGTTATCGACAAAAGACAACGAAATACTCATAATTGAGAATGAAGAAGACACGCGAGGATAAAATTATGAGATACTCGACAAAGAGAGAAAGAGAAGGGGAGAGAGAAAGATCTGTACAAAGCGGTATAGAAGGTCGAATAAAGGACAAAGGGACGTGCAGAAGAGTAGAGACTGCTGGAGCTGACACAATCCCGCCTCTTTAGCAAAAGATATGAGACAATACGCAACGACTATGAGGGGAATGCGATTCCAAAGAATTCTGATTATTGTATAAGAGGCAACCCTTTTCTTCAAATTACAAAGATGTGATGCATTTACATTCAAGATGTTAGAAACTTATGATACAAATTAGATTATTTTTTTATATAGAAATATATATGTACTCAAAGAAGGTATGATTAAATATGTGATATCGATTTAATTTGATTTTAATTTATCGAAGTCTTGTTATCGTTCTATAAATTTATTCGTTCACATTATTCTTGATGACGACCATTGGACTGGTAATAGCAAGTACGGATCGACCCCAGCAATTAATTGCTAAGGGTGATAAATTCGAGAGAGAAAAGGGGTTAAGATAATAGCGAAAAGATAGCGCAGCCCCGTCGCTAATTTGCGTCCCTAGCTTCTTCTCTCTCCTCTGCGAGTGAGGAATCCACTGATTAAAAGGTTATTTATTGCGTCGAATTCTTAATTTTCCATAGAGTCGAGTATAATTAAAGGCCGCTTGTGCATCTACTATAAATGATGATGAAATTAAATAACGTCTGAAACGTTGCCTGAAATGCCACGAAATATTGAATAATATCGTCAAAGTATCATGACGTTTCTCAAAAGCATAAGGACTCTTGTATACATATATTACATCTCTGAATAAAATATAGAAATACTGCGTCCTGTTTTCCTGTGAAAACCACCAAGTACGCAAATTCGGAGCCTAGAATTTTAACGCAGCGATAACGTTTAACCGGTATTTTACAGCACCCCGGGGCAAGGCTTTTGCCAACCCTTACGCCGCGGAAGGTTACCGACAAGGGGAACTCCGCGTAAACAAGTCCTTCGCAAACTTCTCTCCTTGCGAATGTCCCCAGCTAGAATTTCGAATTTCCAGGTTCCATCTCACGCCCCGCTTACCATCCTCCTCACGACATCCAGCGCCGGCATCAACTTCTATTTTCTCGTCTACATCTTGTATGTTGACAAATCTTGTTTGCTACATTAAGATCTCGAATAAGTTTTAATGTTCTATTTCTTTGGGCTTTCACGAACTCGTTTCTCATTTTTATGCGAAAAGTCAATTAATTTTTCGTAACAGAATTGGGGCAAATAATAAAAATAATGTTTTTTTTTAACACGTGAAGGGAGAGAGAGTTATCGATAAATTTGATGTACTCCACATATTCACGCTTTATTACTCTATATATTTCGCGTATATTCTTCACATGAGAAAAGCTCGCAACTCCGACTAATTTGCATGACCCTTCGCCGTGCAGGTAAGGGATTCATTTCGCTCGGCTGATTATGTTACACGTAATTGCAAATTACAACCATTTTCCGCGTCGGGACTGTGCGGAATTCCGATACAATTGTTCCGATAATTCGACGTTAATGTAGGATAAATCCTAATTGCTGACAAAAAAGATCAAATAGGCGTCTATTGAAGAAAATCGCCGCGACATACAATTAGAGAGGATAATGGAGCATGGCATCGCGGCGTTCATTGATTCGCAAAATCGCGTGAATACCTTTGTCAATTACGCAACGACGCGGGAGTGAAAAACGTCGTCGGGTCGCGGAAAAAAAGAGAAGAAAAATTGGAAGAAGCGAAAATATGACATGGCACAGATCGTATCGATCGATCAGTGGGAGGAAAAGAGAATGGTCGCGTCCACGACTGCGCGATTGAGTTTCGTGGTTGGACATCGGTCGTTTTTCGGAGATACGCAGAAAATACTTCAATCGACGCAAACACATGCACACATTGACGCAGGCCGATCCGTTTATATACGAAAGAGATGTGGATATGCAGCACGACGACACGCGTATAGCACGCATGTGCCGGCAAGCCGGCTTTGATATTCCATGTTTGTGCAATTACGCGCGACCCGTTTCGGGCCGGACGCTCATCGAATTAAGGTGCATTATGATAATCACATTCGATACGGCGATGCTGGACACATTCCGTATTAATTAATCGTCACTGCCGTTTTTCCCCGTCTGGTCCCTTTTAACGGACGATTTTCGGCAAGCGCAAACGTATTGATCGCGCAGACCGATTGTAATATGTTCGTATGGTATGTATCCACAGCGCGCGTATGTATCCACTTCTCGTCAAACACAGCGTAATTAAATTTTTCCCTTGATTGACTTCCGCATGTATATTACAATGGTGGATTTTTACGTCGCACATATACAACGAGATTAACAGGGGAGGACAGAGGGGAGGACCGATGCAATCATTCTCGAGGTTTCCGAATAAGTCAACTTCTTGCAAATGGAAGGATTCACCGGATTCCAAATCGAACTATCCTTCAAACCGCGGGGAGATACCTCTGTCGTCCGACGCCACCATTCCATGCACACGAGGACACGTTCGCTTATCTCATCCGGTTCTATCCGATTCGTGTGGCACACGCTATCGCCGCATGGAAACGATTCTAACACAGTGTCGCGACGTCCTGGCGCGGTCGACTACGCCCCGCTAGTGCGACACACGCCAGTGAATTTCTATCGAAACACTTTTCCCTCGTGAAATGGGTGAATTTCCATTCGCGGCGAAACGACACAACGCATCTACATGATATTATGCGCGCCGGCGAAACAAAGTGTTACACGAACACAGAATTCTTTTCTCGTGGACCCGCCCGTGGGTGAATAGGAGGGTCGACGGAAGTTTGGTCGGATATCGTCGTCGTCGATTTTTATACCCTCCCCCAGCGTCGCTAATCTAAATTAAATGAGGGGATGCTAATGATCCGTTACTTCGAAAGGATACGCCGTTTCTCCGGCCCGATACCACCCTTTAATCGATTCAATGGATCGAGATGGAGTAAAAGAAGGAGAATTACTTCTAGGATTCAATGCCGATTTGATAAAAACGTGTAGAACACTCGGACAATCCTTTCCAATCCCTCTAATTTGACCATCATCTTCACGTTTAACCATTATGATTTCGTCGAAATTTAAATTGTTATGGTGTGAGAGATCGGATGGGATATAGACTGACTTGCTTGCACACGCTAACAACTTGGCAATCGTAGTCGATTGGGATACATGTCTAGTGGGGGCTTAGGAACCGTTCTTTTATTCTTGCTTTCGTCAAATCCAACTTTCTCCACGAGAGTCGGGACGACTTCGTATATATTCGGGACGGTATATAACGCGCTTGTACGAACCACATTGACGCATGTATCGTGCAACGTCCAAACAGGCATCCTCCCACATCATGCTACACTCGATATACTCACGACGATATTGGGAATATCTCGATATGGATATCGATATTGCACTTTATATATATATCTTCTCCCTTCGCTTGGCGAAAGAAGGACGCGATAGGGAGAACGCGAAAGGAAAGTTCGGTATGTGCCTCGTTATGTTTGTCTGGAGGTAGTGAGCCATGAGTAACACGCGGGAAACGAAACAAACTGCGCCGAGGATGAGATAACGGGACGTTGAAAGAAACTCGGAGGTTGAAAGATAAAACAAAGTGTAGTTTCAAACGAATTATGAAAGATAAAGACCTTCTGAACTAAGTCAATAATAACTAATAAAGGAGCAAATAGATTAACCGCTGATATTAACCCTTATAATTGTCATCATGGGTCCATTGGACTCGTACCAAATTTTTCAACGTTTATCAAAGTCTATTAACATGCTTTAAATAGAACTCAATGCAATACTTTTTAGTTTTTATTATTAGTTTTCATTAAAAACAGGTAAATGAGAGTTTAAACATGAAAAAGGTATAATAAAAATGTTTCCAAGATTAATAAGTTTCATTTTATTAACTTTTGAAAAATAAGAGTCCAGTAGACCACGATATTAGAAGTGTAATATTTCTTAACGACGTCAGTTAAGGGTCATCAGTTAACATACGAGTTATTAAATAGTTTGCACTAAGAACTTGCGCGGTGGTTTATATATATGTGCTGCTTTATTAGTTATTAGTTTCAAACGAGTTGTATTAAAACTGATTGCGTGTCGCCTTGTTCTAGAAAGCCATCTCATCTCACGGTCGTTGCTGCTAGGGTTAATTGATGTTGAATGCACGCGAATCCGCGATTTGTCATCATTCCTGTTCACACATTGGAGCGACAGTTAATGAAGAGGAAAAGATCGATGGGACGAAACGCATTCGCACACGCGCGCAGTCACGCGTGACTTCACATAAGGAGAGCTTACATGATGAAACGCATTACGCGACCAAAGTGGTGAATGTTGATGCATGCAGCATCACGCATGATTATTTGCTCTTTCTTTATATCCCGTCATTTCTACGGCGTAGCCGTGTTTATGACGGATAGTTTATCGACTTATAGTTTATTGACTTGGTCAAAACAGTCGCAACGAAAGTGCTCCTTTTTTTTACGATGCAGTTTAGTCCGATATATCGAAGCGATGGCGAGCCACACGCTTCAATCTCCGCGATTCCGTTCAAGCTGCCGATCGCTGTAGCGCGCCGATAACACGCGCACTCGCGCATATTCTACGCGAGAGAGAGGGAGAGAGAGAGAGAGAGAGAGAGAGAGAGAGATTTCGGATGCCAGCGCTGTCAATTTTAATTGCCTCCAGCGAGCCATGGCAGCACCTCTATTCACCGGATCAGTGATATGCAAATGCGATTTAATGACGTGATATCTCCTATGCGTGCCATCGCCTGTTGATGAGACCGATGCCGAAGCTATACGTCGACTCTATTTTATTATACTGTCATAGCGTTGTATCAGACTCTAAGCTAACTGGACAAAGTTTGGAGAACACTTTATTATTTTACGCGCTTAAAAAACATTTCTTTATCAATTTTTACACAATAGTAAATATGTTACTAATGTTTATAAACGCGTGTGTTTAATGCCCGTTTCCACTAACGTAGATTAACTTTAATTTCGATTCAACTTACTTTTTAACTTTTTCTAATCTTTATAATTAGATATAAAGATGGAAAGTAAGTTGAAGCGAGATTAAAATTAAATTCTATATTAATCTATTATAATTAAAATTAAAATTAAAATATATTAATCTATATGGTGAAAATGTGCACTGATGAAAGTACGACATGTGTTTAAATATTCAAATATGTCACATTAAAATATCGATGCAGTTTAAGAATGTACTCTCTGCAAAAAATGACTGGAATTGGAATCAATATTTAATATTTAACAATACAATTTTATAATTTTAAATAAAAATTTTCTCATTTTATTTTAATTATTTAAAAAAATTTTTTTTAAATGTGTCTACTTCTTATTGAAATAATTTTGATAAAAGTTTTAAATTACGCCTTTATTTGTTTCAAATACAATGCAGAAAAATTTCTAACTTTTTCATATTTTTTTCGTTTTGAAAAAATATATGTGTAATACATTCTTAAATTTATAAATGCAGTAGAAAAATTATAATACCTACACTGTATTTAACTAATTAATAGCTTTGTAATGCACTAATGTTGCTACAGAGTTTTGAATATCATTAGAGAGAATACTGCGATAGATCGACTATAGTTGCATGAAGCGCACACGAAACTCTTGCGGTGAACGAAAGCGTTCTCATTGTAAAATCCGTAGTAATAAATGTCCGATGTCATCCTTGTGCCACCTCAGTCGGGCCGTTGCTGTATCTCTCATTCTCTCTTTTTGTCTCTCTCTCTCTCTCTCTCTTTCTCTATTTATCTTCCCGTTTATTCTCTTTCTCATTTTCTCTTCATTCAGTTTTCGCGCCGTCTGTCTCTTTTCTCCTAATTATCCCTTATCTATATCTCGGTCCATTTGGTTCGCAATGACGTTATCTCGCCTGCTCGGACTGAGTAGAGACGCCTCCTAATCTTATTACTCAAAGTGTCGGCCGGGGAGTGAAGGAGGTTGCAATGGCAGTTTCCCTTCATACTGCGTGTACTTTTCGGTCTACTCTCTCCGTGGTAACTCCTATCTCACTCTCTATCGCCTCTCCGTCTCTCTCTCTCCCTTCCCTTCCTATTCTCACTTCCTAGGCTTTCACTATCTTCCTCTTCTTCTCCCTTCTCATCTTCTCCCATCCTTTCCTCCCACCGAAGCGGACACTGACATTGAGGGATTAAACCATTGGCAATCCGACTCTAATTACGAGTAACGGATTAGTACGTGTGCACCGGCAAAGTGGCGGGCAAACGAGGAAACTTTTGCGGACGACTACATATGTATGGGACGCTGCAAACATACGTTCATGCCATGTACCGCTTTGAGAGTTCATAAGGTACGCTGGCACTTGATCCTGCGTCCATTATTCGATGTTCTCTCGTAATCGTCCATTATCGAGCGTCAGAGCCGAGAGGTTGCCGTCGCATAAAAACAGGAATAATGCAATATCCAAATATTCATATTTCCATAAAAAGATATAGGAAAAAGATACGTTAAAATTTTATTTATCCAAATATCAAGTACATTTATTTTTCGCTTTCATTCTAAACGGATACGTGAAATATTATTATAGGTCGTAAAGAGAATAAAGAGAATGACGATATTAAAAAATAATTGTTTATTGAATTATTCGCGTGTATCAATGTAGTTGTACAACGTAATACAAGCTTAAAAAATATTAGCACGGGTATTGTCTCGAGCCGGAGGATGTTGTTTCGTGAGAAGCAAATTGCTAGTGATTGCTGCCTGAAAGCAGAATAGAACGGTTACTATGCTATTGTCCGGATATACAAGTCCACCCCTGTGCCTCCTTCCGTCGCGGTTGCTTTTGCATTGCGACGACGACAGCGCGGCAACGAATCCGAACATTTTTGACTAATGGTCCGTGAGCGAGAGTGTTTGCCGCCATTATCGTAACGCTGAGGCATGTTGGGATACGATTTCACCGACTCTCTGTATCTATAAGAAAATTCTTATGGCCCCTCTCCTCCTTTTCTGTTCTTCTCAAGAACCTTGGTCGCCCGTCCAGTCATCCGGAATCGTTTCGCCGTATCGGGGATAAGGATCCTCGAACGAGCGATCCCGAGTCGTTTCGACTCTTAAAATCTCGACCTTCGAGTGAATCGACGCCGAAGAGCCTCGTACGCTATCGTTCCAAGTGCTCGCGACACTTTCTTACGTATCCCTGAAGAGGGTCCGGGTGGCCGCTATGAAACTTTACGATTCAAGAATACGCGACTAAACGAAAAGGTTCATGTACGAAATTTAAAATTAAACTTATCTTTGGATTCTACGAAACGTTTTTAAGAAACTTGAAATATAAATATATTTATTATTTATCTTTAAAGGATGGAGATATATTTTTAAAATTTCACAACTTTCACAGCTTTTTATAAGATTTGTTATAATCTATTATTTTTTATTATATTTCTTGCCTCAAAATACATACTGTTTCAACTATAGTGATTTTCCTATTTTGTAAAGATTAAAATAAATTTTAAAATTTTACTACATTGTGAATTCACTATGATATTATACAGATAACAATTGATTACCATTACAATTGAGCGTGAGGTTTACTTTGTTCACTAAAATTCGCTAAAGATGATCCTAAATAAGACCGAAACGAAAACCAACATCCGAAGAATTTGTAATGTAAAAGATTTTATAAATAATACATTTTTAAAAAAATTTCCCCATAACCATACTCTTATTTGTCATATTATTTCTACATTTATTATCGAGAGTCCTGCATTTCAATTTATTTAAATTTTAAAATATTCTGTATATTATCGATTTATAATCTTTATTATCGTTTAATTACTTTTTTATAACACCAACTCGCGATTTATGCGCCCGTACGGATTTGAGATCACGCGAGAAATGCAAAGTACATCATCTTTATTTCGCATATATATGTAGGTTCATGTTACTAACGTTGCCAGTGCTAGCGTAATACGTGGGCGCCGTGGTATTTTTATTTTAAGCTTCCAGATTTATTCGTACTGTAAAATGTTAAGCCCGACCGTTTGCAAAGAGAAAAGAGAATAACTCCGCTGCCACAGGAATCAAGGATTTTTCGAGAACGTGCGTTTTGGCCGAAAATGAATCGTGCCATAAAATCATTTCAGCGTAAGCATTACGGCATGAAGTAAACTCGTTCCACATGATGTATGGCGGACGATTTCAAGCGAGAATTGCGAGGAAGGGTTTATCGCAGGTTTGCGGCGGGACAGTCACCATTAACCCTTGACACCATCCTACGTGAATCCCGAAAAAAGTGTTGCATTTTAACGAACATCATTATAATATGAGTTTAAGACGATAGATTTTAATTCCGCACCGTTGCTAATGTTTTTAAAATCAATCAAATTAAAATCATTATTAAATAATCTCTGTAATTAATAATCCATATGACCGATGATAAAATATGTTTTGTCATCCACAATGAGAAAACTCATATATGCTCGACATGTTATTCATTATCCGCGCGAAGATGCATATCCATTACAGGAGATAACATGATGGATGGACGTGCATGCAACCGGCAACCGGGGAGAGAGGGCGAGATTTCGGAAAGAATGATCCATCATTTACGAATGCCTCCGATCCGCATTCGCGTGTTATCGCGTCAACTATCTCGATATGTCGCGCTTGAAAATTCGTAATTACATGAAATTTCAGTCTTTAGCGACATCCACACAGGCGTGAATCACGCAAATATCACTGATTGCATTTCCGACATTACCCTTACGGATTGATGGGTATAAACGGCAAAACGAGTGTCGATCAGGATTAGATTTGACTATTCGAACGTTTGAACGTACCTTCGAGGAAGTTTCAGCCTTCAGTAGGCTGTGAATAACGGGTCATTTACGCAACGGGATACTATATCAGCCAAGAGAGACTATCGGCGCCTCTCCCTAAGGCTAATTCGAAATATCAGAGCTTAACCTTACCACAAATAGCCATTGCAATCTTGCGAGGGGCGCAATTTACTGCAGAAGGTGATTTTACGGACTGACGCGCGGATCTAATCGGTTAGAGTTTAAGAAAGGCAATTTCGGCGCAGCCGACGATGAACTGCCTCGGTGTACGGATCGATGGTATATGTGAAACAGATGAAGCGAAAAAGACCATTCGTCGAACGAGATGCGAAGATGGGAAGTGCAGTCGTATAAGTTGTCGGAGCAATCGGGGTATACGATTGATCTGCGGAAAATGGAAGCCACGCTTCTCTGGAGGAAGAAATTTTCTTGTCAAAGAGAAGTCGTTTCATGTAAAATAAGAAGCCCATGCGATATGTGTTTGCGTCAGTGTGCTAACATATCGAGTTACTCTTCCTTAATTTGTTACTTCATCAACAGTAAAATATCTGCCACGATCCATTGCAAAAAATATTCGCCACACGTTGCACAACGGGCTGTCGCATTCGTTCATTTTGTTGCGAAAAAGTGGAAAGAATAATAAACGAAAAGTTCGTAAACGGGTTTGTGCTGTAAAATACGAAGCAGGTATGAGACGTCGCGTGATATTTAGACAGCATTTTTACACAAAGCATAAACGTTGTATATTTAAAAATACGTGCGCACATATTTATGTTGACCGCTTTATTTCGCAAGAAGGAGCACCGCGTTTGTCGAATCTCGGCATTGAAGGTGATCGTGAATGATGGTCTTTCAATTAATGTTTGTGCAACGTCCGATATTTAATATGGAAATTCTTCGATACTACCGAAAATAACGAAACTACGCTTTAGGGCGACTAAAATTTCTGGACTCTCATAGAACGCCCGTTGTAAGCTGCCGTTATCGATTTTATCTATTGGGTATTTCTCGACAGGTACTCAACCCCCGCCTATACCACCCTACTTTCCTCGCCGGCCTCTTACGCCATCGTGTTCTCTTTCATTCTGTTCTCCTTTTCAACCTAAGGTCCTATCCTCTAAGCCGCATTGTTGTTTCGGAACAGCGGCACGGTATTTGCTCTCCATTTTCCGTCGTATTTACATTTAATTTATACTCAACGGCAGTCCTTGCTTGTTATTTCAACATAACGAAAAACACCTAGATTCCCAATATGAAAAGAAATATTCACGAAAACATGCATTCTCAAAACGATCTCGACGAAAGACGTGGAGATGCGAATCACGAAATAAATTTATTTTATTTTTTCTTGCATCACGCAATGCCATCTACAGCTCTCGCTACCTTTACTGAATGTTTCCGTCCCTAAATGCTCATCGTTGGCTAATCGTCATCCTATCAGATACTCCATCCGGCGGATGACAGAGTTCCGGGAACGGCAGGAATTTGATTTTTCACTTTTTATCAAGCCGTTCGCGGGTCGATACGCACTTTAATGAACTCAAAGTGTAACCTCCCCGCGCGCACTACATCACCGTTGCGTTGCCTACCCTCCGTTGGTTTTAGAGCAGCCGCCAGGCCCCCCCCCCCCCCCCCCCCCCCCCCCCCCCCCCCCCCCCCC
>Ga0157364_1003482_pt1 | contig 15282 bp, 7 predicted proteins | sample AttsexASBM2_FD_111476 | JGI IMG/M metagenome (GOLD analysis project Ga0157364, IMG submission 111476) | Fungus gardens microbial communities from leaf cutter ant in Ribeirão Preto, State of São Paulo, Brazil - Atta sexdens ASBM2 | ecosystem: Host-associated > Fungi > Mycelium > Unclassified ...
CCGCGCGAAGAGAGAGGCCCCTCGAAGACTCGGACCCACGATGATGGATGAAGAATCATTTAGGGAAGAAGAGTGGTAAGGACTCCGCGCGCGGGAAGGAACTATTAATTATGACAAAAGGGACCGCGGTTCAGCATCGAGCATATAAGCGGCGGGGCCCCAAAAAGGGGCGAGCGATTAGTTACTTTAACCAAATTATCTCGCGAACAATGGGCCCAACAGGTGAGAAGTCTTCTTTTGCTTCGTGTTTCTGATTCGGAAGAAGATCATTGCCCTCGTGACGCGTCGCATTAACAGAAAGAGGATGCAAATCAACTTTAAAATCGAAACATTGCGAATCTTCCGCCCTTACGACCAAATTGAAAGGTTCTACGCTTACTAGTAAATTCGTCGATATCCTCCTTGAAATACATATATATTACAAATTTCTGTTATCGCATTTATATTTTACGGTGATTTTTTAAGAATAGGAATATAAAAATGATTCTGTCTAAATTCTTTGAAGTGGAATTTCATTATAAAGAAAATCGAACTGATCTTGAAAAATAATGGTACAATTTTCAATCTTTAAAAAAAAATCATGTAAAATAGAGCAAAGTGACATTCACTCTAAAAAGTTTTAGAGAATTCTCACTCTCTTTCTCTTTCTCTCTCTGTAACAAAGTCGCTAAGATAATTATGCATGCAAGCAATAAAATCTGAGACACAATTGAAAAGCACAAGTAATACAAATACGTAATAATAGATTTATACTATCTTACTATCAGAAACCGTGTATTCTGATAGCAGGATTTCTGATAAGATGAAATTTGTGTCCCTGCTCTTATTTTCAATTGTATCTCAGGCTCTTATATATCAAAATTTTATATTTTATTGGCTCTTATATTGCTGTTTTTCCAAACGGTTCGTATATTTCGTTTCATTATGACTATCTAAAAAATTAATTCGTCGACACCTCGTTTTTCTCCTTCTTCACTTCAACGTCCTTTAGCTTCCGAAAATCAATTACCGGGACCGTGTCTCTCGCGTCCATCGACTATCCCGCTATTTCAGGGGGCGCACAATACGCGCCGATGCGCAATTACGTCAATTACACCAAACTCGGTAGCTAAATTGGATGTGCACGCATACAGGTACAGGAGTAGAGTAACGGCCAGTTATCCAATATCCAGGACGCCGTGACGGCGACCACGATGGTTTCAGGTCGTCGTTTCCATTGTGCCCCGAGTGGACAAGATGATCGTCGCTCATTTGTTTCCTGGCGGGGCGCGTCTCGACGCGCGGCAACAACGGCAGCAACAGCAGCAACAGCAGCAGCAGCAGCAGCAACAACAACGCGACAGACGGATGGACGAGCAGCGTGCACCAGTGGTCGACAAGACTGCCTGTAATTTTGTACGTCAGCGCCGAATATTAATTCGAATTCCTGTCTCGGCCTCTGGACTGCCGTGACCGGACCAGGTGAGTAGGAGAGACGCAGAAGGTGAAGGAGAGAGTGGCAGGAGAGGGGCAGTTTTTGTCCGGTAAATGAAATATCTTCGGTAGCCGGGCGTCCCGCGGCGATCGAGTTCGCTTCCACTGGCTTTTGTACCGGCGTCGGATTCTTCGGAGACTCCCCGTAGCGGATAAGTGGAATCATTTCAACGATCGTCTACGAAGATCGAGCTCGCTGGGTCCTGCGAACAGCGTCGCTAATACGGCGCTCTCGATTCGCTCCTGAACGCAACGATCGTCGTCCTCTTCCTCGCGGACGTTCGAAATGAGTTCCTCTAGATTTTATTCAGATCTGGAGCAGCATGTAAATTCCTTGCGAACGTCAGCCCATTAGATTCGCATCAAGAACACCGCACGAGTCGGTCGTTTAATTAATGCTTCTCATTAATGTGAGAAAATTCAAGGGCACTATAAGATGTGATTAACCCTAATTGGTATTCTCTCTCAAATTTTCTTAATTGATATTCGCGAGTCTGTAGAGTATTTGACAAAATTTAAAATTAATGTATCTTAATTTAAAGTTAACACTTGAAGATTTTTTATTTTGAAAGAAAAATATGAGGAATAAATTATGTAACTTAAAATTAAATAAGATTGAAAAATATTTATCATAAATAATTTTTCTCAACATTTCACAATATAATAATTGAAAAAAATGTCCGGGGTGTCCTCGCTAGTCCTCGTGAGGTATCAATTAGAGTTAAGTTATTATGCCTACAGGAAAAATTTCGAATATAATTATACATTATTGTAATAAAAGAATCAGGAATAAAGGAATTTTGTGAATGATATTAGAACTAATAAAAATTACTCTAATTTATTATTAATAAAATTACTCTTTTTTGGAGTGGAATCACACTTTACAAAGTAAAAGTTGAGAGTAGACTCGTCTTTACTCTTTTTAAAAATCTTAAAAGAGGATAGTTCAGTTTTCAATCTTTAAAAATGAGATTTTATTCTTTAGAGTTTTATTCTTTAGAGTTTTATTCTTTAGAGAGATTTATTCTAAAAGTTTTAGAAAGTTGTCGTTGTTAGATATTACAATCTTTGTTCCTTCACTGATGCATGTCACGCAATGCAAACTTCTGTTTTTCTCTCTTTTTTATCGTAAAGTTTATACTCGATGATCAATTAAATTAATTCCAGAATACCAATAAGCTGATACAGTGATAATTGAACCACTAATTGACGGGACTATCTATGTTTTTTACGAGTCCATCACAATCTTCCTCATTGAAAAATCGCGGAAGTATCGGATTTGTTGTATTTATCGGTCGAAATGCATTTGCTCGCTGATAAAATGCGCCAGCAGCTGCATTAATTATGTAACTCGTAACACCACTTTGAAACCTCAGGATGAACGCTTTAATACACAGTAACGGCTTCTTGTAAAAATCATGAAAATTAGCAATATTTATCAAGGATTAATTTTTCTCATTACAAAGTCAATACATAATTACCATAAATTTAAAATTAGCATGTACAAATATTTTTTTAGATATATTTTAATCGGTATCTATAAATATGTACTTTTTTTTCTATATCGAAAGAATTAAATTATTATATAAGAAATTACTGATTTCAATTTATTCAAATATGTTTTATCTAAGAAGTTAAAGGGTGAAAGTTATAATCTTAGATAGTAGAAATATACTTCAAAAGTCTCGATACGCCTAAAACCGGCTGCATGGCAGGTCCATGTCGTTAGAAGGGAACAAGTCGATCGCGGCAGATATCAGAAAAGCACGAGCGAACGTCGTGCATTGGAGTGGTCGCACCAAAAGGGACGACGGTAGATAATTAAGGCGCTATGTAGTAAACGCCTGGCGTTTGTGTGTATGCGTGACCGCGTGTATTGTGCGTATCTGGTCGAGTACATAACTCCGTGACACATATTGATGATGGTAGCACTGCCATCTTTTAACTGATACTCTCGCCTCTCCGTCTTTGTTTCCTACCGACGCGCACGGTGGCGGATTAAACATTGCCGCGTGCGAAAAACGCGAGATTCGACGAGATCGAGATTGATGCCCTCGTAAAAATCAGATTTTACGGGTAGGTATGTTTGAGGTGGTAAAGTACAATTTTTTAATTAGGATGTTTACGAATATTGTTATAGCAATTAAAAAATACATAATTGATTTAAATAATTTTAGAATTTAACGGAGAATATAAAAAGTACATGGAAAAAATAATTTTACTGAAGTATTTAAACATTTAGTTAGATATTGCAGATCTGAAAATAATTTTGTTGAAGTATCAAAATAATTATGTAGGACACTCAAGTTGGTTACTAAAATGCCAAAACTTTTTGTAGCATTGTTTGAATTTCTTACATAATTATTTTATTTTCAAATGTTTATTTTCAAATTCGTATCTACCTAAATTTTTAACAAAATCATTTTTTTCCACGTATTAATATCTTCTTAGTTTCCTTCTCTCTTCTATTATAGTTTTACGTAAAGAAGTAATTCAAGAAACGTATAATTTGAACAGTTGACATGAGAATTCAAGAGAACAGATTAACATTGTCAATTAACAATTATAGATACACAAATGTATAAATGTTTAGAATTAAATATTTTTATGTGACCCAATAATTATAAATATTACAAACGTTGCGCAGAAGAAGATAAATGTTCGCTGCTAAGAATTGCTAAAACGGCGAGAATCATTAAAAGTGGTGTTACAAGGAATTCTCATTAAGGTGATGTTTCGATATAACTATAATATCACGTGTCCGTTACATAATACAGAAATGAAGAGAAAGAAGCTCGTACATAAGTCAGCGACACATATTGATGATGGTAGCACTGCCGTCTTTTAACTACCGCTCGTCTCTTCTCATTCTTTCTTCCTCGGCGGCGGCTGTGCCTTGCCAAGAGAGATCGGCGAAGACCGGATGACGCGCGGATGAAACGGGAGGTGGGTACATTAGGGGGCTAATTTGGCAGCGTGCCGGTTGTTAATTTTAATTGCAAAAATAATACGGCAAAAAACTTTCGCTGTCCGAACCAACGTTCGGGTTGTTACAAACGAGCTTGGATGGTGCGCGAAATCGTGAATTTCTTTTTGGAGCGGAACACGCGTACGATATCGTACGACGTGAGATACCAAACATTGGAATCGAAAATATTAAGGCATTACCACGGCTGTGTTAATGTATGCAACAAAAATGTTAGCAGTATCTCTGGCTTGAATGAATAAAACGCTGACGTTTGACGTTTATATGTAATTCTCGACGTTGCTCTACCGATTTTTCATTCAGAAATAATAAAACAGAGTAATTGTATTCTCACAATTCAGAAAGTTTTGTTTCGGAGTTTGCGAATTTATGAATAATAGAATTTTACTTTATATACTTGAATACTTTTTTTATTAACGTTATCATTTTTATGTATCAGGCGTATAATCTTTGCAAAAAGTGATTGGAATTGGAAATTTATATTTTTCATATAAAAATGAAAGTTGTATACATATGAAACAGTTCAAAAAGGTCAACATTTGTATTTAATAATATAATTTTACAATTTAAATTTGATAATTTAAATTATAATTTTATCATTTTATCTTAATTATTTTTTAAAAACGTATCTATTTTATTAAAATAATTTTTGATCTTAGTTCGCTACCAAACTTTTTTTTGTATCTTCACTTACAAATACAAGAAAAATCTGTAATTTTAAAAATAATTTTTTTATTTTGTTAAAAAATACGTATGATATATCTTTAATTAAATATCTCTTATTATGACTAATTCAATTCTTGTTAAGAAATTATTAAAAATAATGTGTTCAGTTATTCTAAAATGATGAAAAATAGAGATAAATTATACACCTTGTATTCTTAATTTATTTTATTCCTAGAATACATAATTACTTAAAGAGATATAGTTTACATACACACGTCAATATGATAATTATGGCATGTGCACTTCGTCTCGCAACATGTGCTCCGCGGTAAAACCAGCTTTGCACGACGCTATGCTCATCTTCACGTAATGTAAAAGCCTGATCCTGTCAAGGATCTTTCGGCATAGTCTTCAGCCGGTGTGAGGACGTCACAGGCTACACAAGCCCGCGACGGAATAATTTGTCAAACTTGTCAAGGAGACAGCGGTGCGACCGTGGTTTGGCCTAATGAAGCGTCACGAAATTCCTCTGCGAAACACGTTGACGATTTATCCGGCCCATTGCACCCCGACTAGCTCACCATGAGAACGGTCTTATTTCACGGAACGTTACGACGCGCCTTCGGCGCGCTCTCCTCTGGTGCGCTTACGAGCGCGGGACTTCACAAAAACGTCTCGCGAACGAGGAAATCGCGGGAACGCAATCGCGTGCCAAGGCGAATCGCAAAACGTGCCAATCCGAGCGTCGACTACTCCGTGTGCACCGATCGCGGATCGTGACGGCTCTATCTCTACTGGTAAGTAAACGCCCGGGGACGTAGTTCCATTTATAAATGACTACGACGTGATTGCACGATTGTTATCATGCACAACTAAAAACTATAAAATTTCGATGGAATAATAAAAAGTAATGTTAGTACATTAGGTATAGAATAAATATAAAAAAAAATTTGTTATTACAAAAGTCTAATACTGGCTAATTTATTACTGAAAGATAGTAATTAATTATTTATTTAAAGTATTAAAAGTATTGAACAACAATGTCCTTAATATCTAAAGTAAGTAATTAATTACTGTCTTTCAATATTTATCATTAGATTTTTATAAAGAATGAAAGAAAGGTATAAAAGGTATGAAAAGACACATGAGTAAGAAAAAAAAATTAATGTTTTACGTGATAATTGTGCAATAATGGAGTAAACGTAATAATGATGTATTGTATCGCGGTATGGAGTAATAACAATAAAAATTGTGATATGTAGAATAAGAAATATACATATGTTTAGATACTTTGGATTTAAGTAATATTTTATGATATTAACACAGTCCATGTAGATCACCGGTGATCTACGCAGGACTTTTCGGTTATAAAAAGAAATGTAATTATAAAATAATTTTCTATCATACATGTTAATTTAGATACATATATAATGCAATATCGGCACATTATGCCTTCTTTTTTGTTATAATAATGTAATTTTTTAACCATTATAAAATACATATTTAACAAGTGTAATAAACGCAAACAAAAATATCATGGGTCACCGGCAACCCACGCGATGTGGTAATCAAGGCATTTAAAATTGACTCCGCATGGAGCGTGTTAATATACATTTAGGATTAATGTAAAGAGTGGAATAATAAGGCTGTGATATATATGTATATAAAAAAAAAATAATTTTCCTGAAGTATCTAAAAATTTAGCTAGATGCAGCTCTAAAAGTAATTTTGTTGGGCTATCAAAATAATTTCATAGGAATCTTAAGCATGAGCAATATTGCACGAAGTTTTGATTCTAGAAACATAGCTTGAGCGTTTTACATAATTATTTTGACAGTCCAACAAAATTATTTTCAGATTTGTATCTAATTAAAATTTTAGATATTTTAGTAAAAATTTAGTAAAAATAGCCTCATTCTTTCAATATAAAAAAGAAACATTATAGATATATTTAGGTTTAAGTAATAATAACATTTTGATAGTAAATTTAGTTATATAGTCAGTAATCATAAAGTATGGATAAATATATAGCTAAATAAATCTGTAAGCAAAGTGCCTTCTTGGCTTTGCTTCCTTTTTGGAGCTGAAGTATATAATTACTTCTTATAATATATTAGATAGGTTTTTTTTATATAAAAGAGAATGTACACACACACACACACACACACACACACACACACACACATACACACACACACACACACGCGCGCGCGCGCGTAAGTCATTGATAAGAAAATTAAAGAATATATTGCATAATTACTGGGCGTATTAAGATCTGCGACGTATGTTCAAGATTTAATCGAACGCAAACAGCCGTTCGGTATTTTTTCAACCTTTTCTTAGTAATTGGTTTTTCACGCCTCGGGTTCTGCTCGCGAAGACACCCGGCGTCACGGTGCAGGGCAGCCGCGCCGATGCGCGCCGAGGAATTGCGTTAATAAAAAGTAGCTCGGGGTGGAGCAGCTGGTCAGCTAAGTGAAATTAATTGGCGCCGATAACTTAGCATACAGCTAGTCGGATGGGCCGTGCGAAATCGAGGTAGCATGATGATACTCACTTCTGACTGTATCATTCGCATACGATGCTTTCGAGATACCTTCATCGTCGACGTCGTCGTTATCATTGTGTCGTCGGTGGCGTCGCGTGCATCAGTGTTGCGCCTCGCTCACCATAGGCGCGCGCGCAAATGTATCGTTGTATGCATATCTTCTCGTGCACACGGCCATCTGCATAAAAGGCCGGGTCTGCACATCGCCTTTATGATGCAAAGAAGGCCTGCATTAACTGGCAACAATGCATCGACCACGGCCTCCATCCCCCGCGCCGCCCTGACAGGGTATCCCTTCTACCTTCGTCCCCCTTCTTCTCCTCCACTCCCTCCGACTCCCTGATCCGCATGCGGTTCTTCTTTTTCTCTGGTAACAGGCTTGTTAAAGTAATAACTCTAATTATACACCGTTCCGATACACCTTCTCACCTTTTTCAATGAGCCGCTCGAGAGCGCGTTACGTCTCCTCGTATTCTTCCGCCGTGCGCTTCTTTGTCCTACGCGTCCGCCAGCGTGATCTTGCCTCTCCCTTCCTTGCTAGGGAATCATCTTCTTCTCCGTCTTCTTCGTCGCGCGCGAACCATGAACCGAAAGTTCCGGTTAGGTTGCATCCGGTGCAAAATAGGGTTGAATGTAATGCGCGGTTATATGCATAATTTATACCAACACGGAGGGAAGAGAGGATAGTCTCGAGAGACCAAGCATGTTTGCGATGACTCTCATGCGTCTCTTACATAGTCGGCGAGTAATGTAAACGATGTTTCTTTAATTTTGTAAATATTAATATATTTTTTTTATAAGTATAAAACAAACAGTAATACGATTTTCATAAATTTTTTGATATTAATGCTTATTTTTTATTAAACTACGTGTAGCGTGATGATAAAAATATGATAATGTAACAATCCATATAAAAATATAATAAATACAGTAATATAGTAAATTAGACTAATAATATATTTCAGGATCAATATTTTTAACAAATGGATCGCTCACACAGAAAATGTGTTTTTTTTATTTATTAACACAATAAGAAACTAAAAACTCGCTCATAATATCAATAATTGTTGGATAGGTTTTATACACCTACAACATTAAAAAGATTATTCTTATAATATTAGATGTAGTAAAAAGAAATCTATTATTTTTGCATGAAATTGAATGGAAAAATAATGGATTTCTTTTTACTACACCTAATATCCAAATTAATCGTGAAAAGCATTTTATTTTAGGATACATATTTTTGACAAAGGGATCACCCACACAGAAAATATTTGTTTACTTATTAACAATAAGAAATTAGAAACTACGGTACTACCGATAATAATTGGACAGGTTTTATATACCCATAGCATTGAAAGGACTATTCCTATAATGTCCTCAGATTGAAAAGTGTTTTCTGACTCATCATAACATTTTAGTAGATTTCTAAAAGAGCTTAGCTCTCTTTCCTATTCGCAACGAAGCCAATCGTTAAGCAAAGTTAAATGATATATTTAGCTTCTTCAAAGAAGAAACTAATTCAGGTAGAAATAGGATAGCTGAATCACAAAAAAAGAAGTGTACATTTTTTTTTAAAAAGACGATAATTTAGAGATGGAACACACTGAAAAAAAAGATATCTTAATTTCAAGGAAATATCACTTTGCTCATACTCAAAAAAATTATTTCTTTGATCAGTGAAATTTCTTTGAAAATAAGAAATTGTTTTTTTCAAAGAAATTTTCATTGATCCAAAGAAATGATTTTTTTTAATAAGAGATTTTTTTTTAAATTAAGATTGTTTTTCAGTGCAGGAAAGACATAATTTTTTATACATTAAACGTAAGTATTTTTAATTTTTTTAACACAATTTTTATTGACAATTCTTATTAATATAACTTTACAAATATAAAATTTTAATTAATGACCAGAAATTTTGCGACCTCAAAAAGAATACATGATGTACTTCTAAAAGTATAAGATAGTAAGAAGTGTGGTAGCCCTAAAGAGGCTATGTTCGGTTTAACCATTCATGCTATAAAAATCACTCTATTTTCCTTCCGCATGTAACGAATGATAAAGATAGAATAAAGTTTATGGAACCAGCGCGTGTGAATAGCAAATCATATGCAGCTAAAGTCATGATTGACCGATAGCTCTACCGAACAATGATTAGCAAGGATCAGTCTTGATATTGAATTTCATTCTGACTAATTGTTTGTTGAAGCTAGCTCGATATGTTCGCAAATATTTTATGTGTAATATATTATAATTGATATTTATAATATAGTATTAATCATTTTGATGTTATCAAATATATGTGTTACTATATATATATATATATTGTGTTTTTTAAATATCAAACGATAAATATATAATATTATATAAAAATTCATACCGATTGGATGGAACAATATGATAAAAGTAATCGAATCATATATAATTCTATAATAATTCTATAAGCATTTAAAATTAATTCTCTGTAGATAATGTGATGATAAAACTATCCTATTTAAATATATTAATTCTAGAAATCTGTTTCCTCGGAAAGTATATATCAAGATAAATCTTACAATTTTTATTTTTATTTTATACTTACTCAACGCGTATATCCTACGAAATGTTACGAGTTGTACTGTTCAATAAAGATAATACAAAGTGATTGTTGTAGAATAACAAAAACATCTTTTATCTCATGTTTATCCAGCGAAGATGTTAATCCTGGTCAATCAAGAAATCCTTTCTCCGAGGTGAAACAAGATTCAATAACTCGATGCAATTGCAATAGGAAACTTGTGGAAGCTTATCAGTGAAGATTGCCCAGTAAACTCGGGACATCCCTTTTCGCAGCCCAGGCACGCAGCAGATAGTAAAGGGAGGCAAGCGTCGTCGTCCTCTTGAGGACGTGCTTCTGTAAGTACCCGAACAATTCGTCTTTAAATCCAATTAGCCGCGAGTCGGTCGGCGGTCGTAACAATAACACTTTGCCCTTTACAATGCGGTGGCGCGGTTGCTTAATACCATGTTCGCCACGCCCCCGCGTGCAAAGTTCTCTCTTGTCCCCCTATACCGCTGTCCCCACCACCATGTAGCCACAGCCCCTCTTCGGATTCTCTCATGTGCCGGTGCCCTTTTGTTTCGCGGTTCATTTGTCTTTCCTCCTATCTCTCTCTGTGCCGCCCTTTCGTCTTTTCTCACTCGTTTTCTCTCTTCTTTCTTTACGTCGGATCAGTTTCTCCTTCTCTCTTTGTTTTTCTCGGTCTCTTTTTCTCTAACTGCTCCCTTTTCTCGCTCTTTCTGTTTACGGTTCGGCCCATCACGGGTACCTTCTCAATAGGATCTTCCTTTCCTCTGACCGCATTATGGTCGAGAAACTAGAGAATTGCCCAGTCGTCGTGCGACTACAAAGCGATTAAATATATCAGCCCTAAAAGGCATTATTAAACAGTATTATAAATATTGTGAAAGGCAACTAGTGGAGTCGAATACTCCATACACAAAATTTAGCTTAGTGAAAATCCACACTCAAGGAATCCAAGAATTGGATAAAAAATCAACTGAATTTTTTTTAATGTATGTACGCGGTTGTATGTGCCGATTAATATTTGTGATGACAGTACAACTGCGCCCATCACAAAGATTTGACTTAAGTGTTAGATAGAGTTGCGAGAATTCGTAATTGTAAAAAAAGAAAACAACAACAAATGGCACAAAATAGATAAAAGAATAAAAAAAAATCGTCACTTTGTACTCCTCCCTCCTCCCTTCGTCAGCCAAAAATTTCATAGTCATGGGCAAGTTGCCCTTGATTGTGGTCGATCAATGGAGGATGTTACCCGCAGAGACAAATTAGGTGGTCGGATCTCTTCAACGTTACAAATGACAACATAATAAAAAGGATAAATCTTTTATTTTCACAAATTTGGTACGATGAGTATGTAAACTAGTGCTTCTTAATCATCATCATTCATTGTGTATTTGTTGAAAGTAGGAATCTTCTATCATTCTATTTATCTCTGTTTGAATTTTCACCTTTTATCCCGAATTATTCACTAGTTCACTAGTCGGCAACACGGAAGTTTGTAGCAACTTTTCAATCACACCTGAGTCCTGGATCTTTGAATATTAAATTTTTATATTGATCTGAATTGTACAAATTTGAAAAAATTCTTATATAAATAAAAGCATTAATAACAAGTTTTCACCATCATAGAAATTGGATAGGAGATACTGAACCTTGTTATGGGCATACAGTTTCAGTTAGGCGGAGAAGGGGAGGGAGGGGGGGAAGGGACAAAAATTTACTTTCACACAAAACTCATTAAAATATATTGCATGTTAAAGCCAGCCTTCGAGGACTTCAATGAACTTTTTTAATATTGGTTTTTTTTCTTCTAGCTTTTTTCTTTTCACAATGTATTAGTATTTATAGCTATCCATTGAAGTGTTTTTCTGATATTGTTGACTACAATCAGGTTTTTACTCTTCATAATGACTTTTCAATGGTGCTCATTATGTATGGTTAAACAAACGAAAATATACAAAATGTGTTTCGTCGCTGGAAAGAAAGTTTCGGCTCCTTTTAAAACATCTTAATTTCAATTCTTTAAATTCTTTTTTTAAACGTTTTTATATCCCTTCAAAGAATGTACTAGAGTTCATTGTAAAAATGATTTACATTTTACAATAGAAAAACTTATATGCTTTTTTTTTAAATCTTCTAATGTTATAGCCAACATAAATAAAAGAGCGTAGTGCTAATAATGAAAAATTGCTGCTTCCTTTATTGTTGAAGCTATTGAAGAACAAATTAAGTAACAAATTATTATAAGTAACAAATTATTATATAGTGATCATTTTTATTATAGTTCTTACTGAACTTAAATGTATAAAATAATCATATTACAAAATTTTACAACAGTTGCAAAGCTGTTTTTTCTGTTGAACGCATCTAATAATTTTCATAATTTAATTATTTCTTCTTGCCAAAATTTGAGGGGGGGGGGTCAAGCCCCTTACTTTCTCATCTACGTACGTTTCATGTTTACTAGTAGATTAGTATTCATCTACTACATTTAGTAGATTAGTATCGAATCTAAAATTCACAATAAAAATCAACTATAGATAAATATTGATCTTATGGAATGAATATAAATTGGAAATTCCTTATTTAATTAATTTATAACGCGTTAAAATTATATCAGAATCAAAGTGTTCGAAAGTATACATTGCGCATCTTAATTAATTAGTTTACAGTGCGTTAAAATTATATCAGAATTAAAAATGACATATGGTAGCGCGTGAAGCATAAAATAAGATTTTTCTTTGAAAACATAAAATATATGTAATTAAAACAATACGTAAAATAAAACTTTATAAAAATTAATAATAAAATTATAAAAATGTAAAATTAAATTAAAGGAATGAATAATTTTAAATGTATCCAATGTATAATATATGTCAAACATGCATGCGCAAAACATATTTCCGGATTCTTCTAAATTATTCTAAAATTCTGTTCTAACAATAAGTCAAGATAGGAAAAAATGGTAAAGAAAAATTTTTCACTGTTTAGTATGGTCTATTTTGAGATTATATTTTTGCAAGCATTTTTTTTATCATATATTTTTCATAATCATCATATATTTTTTTAAATGTATATTGATCCTTTTTATTACATACTTTATATGTATATAAATATTAAGGTAGAGTAATAAGAAGATCAAGATATATTTTGCTAGATGTTATACTTTTATTTCGATTTAGAAAAGATCTATCACTTAGTTGAATTATTAGATAATTATTTTATATATTTTATATATTTGTACATTTATAATTTAGTTAGTTTAGAACACACGTTCAGCTATGCAGCAAGTTATGCAATATCGATCGGTAATAAAAGCGTTCTTAAGCACTCCACTTTTTCTTTGTGATATTGTATCCGACTTAATGACTTGATTACTAGTCTATTCAAATCAGGAAATTACAGAGAAGCTTATTAATCACCGCGCTGTTTAGTGCAAGGCATTAGAGAAGAGTGTTATTAATTACCGCGCTATTTAATGCAGAGGATTATGAAGAAAATGATGGGAAAAAATTTTCTAAGATCGATAAAAAAAGAGAAACACAGCGAGGAACACTGTATGCTTTTCAATGATAATAATGAGCGACCGCTTTAATAATAATTTAAGGATAATAACGATGACCTGATTTATTTTAATGAACTTTATTATTTCTCTAAGATTATGTTTAAACTATGATGACTTATACGAGCATTACTGTTGCAATCTGTTGTTAGAATTCGCTATAATTCACTCATTGTGGACGGTCATTTCAAATCGATTGCCTGAAGAAACAAAAAAATCGTCCGTCCCGTAACAATGATTTCATGCGATTTCTTTCGGGTCAGGATAGACAATTGATAAAGACTAATATTTCGTTATAATGACGGCACGAACTCGCGGGCATTTAATTCCTAACAACTCACCTCTCTCGCCGCAACGACTTATAAGCGATCTTTTGTCTGAACCAAATAATAAAGACTCGATATAATAAGGGCCAGGTTCCGCGATTGATCACGACCTACACGGTCGAACTGCCGGCGACATCATCGTTCACAGTCGGGGAGGAGGGGGGGGAGAGGGAAGCTTTTTTCGCGATTCCGACTTCGATCGCTGGTGATTGTCCCCTTACCCCTTTTATTCTAGATAATGACGGAACGATCTCGGGCATTTAATTTCCAGGTCTCTCCCGCGCAAGAGAAGACTCTCTCGTCGGGCGGGGGCGAGTCCGTTCAAATGACAGTAATATCGTTGCCTTGCGGTTTTGTGCACCACCGTCTGATTATAGTCCACTTCCGCCGCGTAAACAACGGTCTCGGACAAACCTCTCTTAATGGCCTTTATCCCTCCGCGGTGGGCAGATGTGGGGTGCATTGTCTCCACATTGGCACATCCATCTCTCCCCTAATTTTGCGAGGGTAGCTATCGCGAATAAATATGGAATTCATCGTTTGTTTCTGCGACTTATGGTTGATTCTCTGTAACGTCGCTAAAATTATCGGTTTTATTCCACAATGGAACAATCTTCATAAGATCACTGACAAAAATTATTGATTGAAGAAGACATGAATTGTAAAATAGTCATTTGGTATGTAATTGACAAAGAGAAAGCAATGCGCCGAAGACATGAATTACTTATGAAACATATTATACAAACGCATTTTCTTTTACTGTTTAATGGATTATGCTCTCTAGAAACGTTACAGAGAAGTCGCCAGATTACGGTGGGCGAGCTTGCTGCTTTGACATACATATATCTGTTGCAGCTGCTGGCGTGCTGAAATTCTAAGGGCCAATTATACGTATTCCGACGTGGAAGGTGGAGAGATAGTTGAGCGGGTCACGGGCGCATCCCGCGTGCAACGAGCTTTAAGGTACGGGACCGGGTAATGAATTGTGTTTCATTTCAGTTGCTCCGAAACGTGTAATTTCGCCTCTCTGAGTCCGCCTAATTAGGCGGGGACATCTGTGCCCAGAGGCTCTCATACGGCGAGTGCAGCGCTTACGTTCGCACTTTTCCATTGTGCTGAAACAGCTTTACGATAATAGAGAATTGCGGTGAGTAA
>Ga0157364_1003483_pt1 | contig 15279 bp, 7 predicted proteins | sample AttsexASBM2_FD_111476 | JGI IMG/M metagenome (GOLD analysis project Ga0157364, IMG submission 111476) | Fungus gardens microbial communities from leaf cutter ant in Ribeirão Preto, State of São Paulo, Brazil - Atta sexdens ASBM2 | ecosystem: Host-associated > Fungi > Mycelium > Unclassified ...
ATTAAGGAATATAATAAAATTTTACACTTGATATTGAGACAAATAGAAATTTTGTTATGAGGTATAAATAAAAATTAGAAATTGAAAGTTAAAAATAAAGGAAACAGGATTAAGATTTTTAAGAAAAAAAAGTCTAAAATAAAAAGAGATAGGGGAGAGATAAGAAAGACGAGTATTAGAAATACAGATAAGATAGGAATAACGAGAAAATATTGTATGCACGTCGAGATTTAAAAAATAACCAGCTTGGATGGATGTATAAAGATAAGATAAAAAAAAATATGAACCAAATCCCTTTCTTAACTTATAATGTTGAAGGAAATAATGATTCTGTATCGCAAATAATAACATTTTACACTTGAGACAACAATTCTACTAAATGTAAAATTAATTGAGAAGTCTGTTATTAAGATTACAATTGAACATTTTAGTACATATCGTACTAGTATGTGAATGATCGTTAACTGAATAATATGAAGTGTCACAGGGAATGCGCGGATATATGCAAGTTCCGAAATAATTGAATATGTCTGAAGCTCCGTAAGTTTCTGCGAGTTGAACAAGTTTGTCATAAAGGGAAATCATGATTCGCCTAAGTGGTGCAGCCGTGAGAAAACGACGACAGTGGTTGGAAGCCATTGGAAAGTCATCAGGGACACTGTGGAAAACTTGTCGAAAGATTTGCATCTCTATAGAAGCCTCGACGTGCATAGTGATATTTCTATACTTCTTTTGCTATGACTAGCTCTTAAAATTGACTCTCAAAAACGACTAGCTCTGTGAAAATTTAGTGGCATAGTTAAGCTTTTCAATAGCAATTTAAGTCATACTGAGAGAAAAGTGTAATAATAATTATATGTATATAATTATATAAAAAAGATATAGTTGGTCTTAAAAACGATTATAATATTACAGTTTTTAAAATTAATACTAACATACTTTTCAAAATTATGTAAAGAATACACATCTGTAAAAACCTGTGCGCGCGCGCGCGTGTGTGTGTGTGTATGTGTGTGTGTGTGTGTGTGAGACTGTTGTATAATCTAACTTGTAAAACTGAAATGCAGCTTTTACGACAACGTAGTAAACACTAATAGCCAGTGGTCAGTGTTATAACGTCTAAGCAAATTGTGAAGAAATAATTGACGATCGCATTTAGAATGTAGACTATACAAGATACTATGGTATTTCATAACGCTCTACCTATTCCATAACTACTTCCTTTTTCCTCTAATGTTATAGCAGTAATAACTATAAAAATGGAAATCATAATTATTGTACCATATATTATGTATATGTAATAAATACCAAACTCTTTTCTCTTAGTGCATTAATATTAACTATTTATCTGTTAAAATAATTTTATCTGAAAAACATATTGCATACAAATTGCGAGATAGTTCTTGTTTTTTCAAAAAATCAATAGAAAATTTTAAATGGATTGCTATGATAAATTGAACTTTACGAAGTTTAATAAAAACAGATTTGCAAATTAAAGTCGTGATTGACATGTGTTAAGTTGAGAACAAGTCGCAAGCTCGATTTGATTCGAAAGAGTTTTATACGTCTTCGCTCGTTCAGAAACACCTGTGTTGTTCGATAAGCGTTATCGCACACTTTGCAATGGGAGAACAAAAGACACTGTTCATGGGAATGACTGCGGCGAGAAACGTAGCGGCGAATCGTTGCGGAAATTAAGGGTGTACTTGTCTGTGAATGTGATTGCATTGCTGTTGCAATGTCCCGTGTAAGTGTGCATTATTTACAGAAAAAACAGCGAGAAATTCGGAACATTTGTTTTGAAACAAACAAGTATATGAAAAAAAGTGATTAATGTAATTAATTGATGAACGAAATTAATATTGAAAATATTAATTTCGTTAAAATTTCGTAAAAATTTAAATTAATTATCTATATAATTTTGAGCTTAATATGCTTTTTAAATAATATTTCTATCATAAAAAAAAAATTATGTTCTAAAAGCATATTATAAAATAATATGTAAAAAGATATGTAATAAGATCAACAATAACCAATTTAGGATGTCGATTAATTTATTAATAGTTTTTATTAACAAAAAGATGATAATAATATTTACTATATGAAATCTTTATACAAATATTAAAATATTCATAAAAAATTATAGAATATTAAAAATTATTACAGCGGAATAAAATACATTGAGAAATGAACAAAATGTATTGTAGATTGAAAACAAACATATAGGAGTGTAAGCATTATAATTATATATAAATAAATAATAAATTGTAAAAGTTAAAAATCATAAGTAATATAAATGATCGTTACGTTTTAAGAATAATAAATAATCGAAAATATAAAATAATCAAGCAACAAATTATAAATCCTCTATTATTTATTATATAAATACTGAATGATTTTTTTAACATTCTATATAGAATTAATTAAAATTTACGATTTAAAGAATTTTTTTATTATATAATTAATATTACATCTTTGAAGAATATTAATCTCACAAGTTTTTCGCAGTATACGGCATGAATCAAGGGGCAAAACAATGTCAGTGCTCGCGCTTGTCACTTCTTTCTCTACTGCAAGCGGTCAAGACAGTAGTATAGCTCGACGTCTTACGAGGCTAGCAGCGTTCGTGACACAGTGAACTTACTTGTTGTTTGCAGGTTTTTAAGGCACTACAGAGCGAACATATAGGAGGAAGGGTTGCTTTGAGGATTACTGTATATAAAACTTATACAACGAACATCCCGTACAATAAAAATTAAGAATAATTATAATTTGAAATTGAACCAACTAGAATGTATATAAATCAATTAAGAGAAATAATCCTGTTTTCAGACAAAGCGGATCTTAGTTCTTAATAATACTATTTAATATGCAAATTTTTGTACATTTTTTTCAATTTTATAAATTCACGCAGTTTATAAAACTAAAAAATCTATTTGCCTAAATTAGTATATTAATATTATTATATTAATATAAGATTCGCTTTGAAAGAAAATAGGATTGTTTTTCTTAATTGGAAAATTAGGAACATTTATTCCTGAGAAACAAAGGTGTATCTCGAAAAATTCGGCCAAGAAATAACTTCTACTTAGTTCTCTACGAGGAATTCCACGAGGATATATTCGGACACAGCGGTTATCCCACAGGAATAGTACAAACAACTTAGAATCGATTCTATCGACTTCGAAGATTGGGACGACTAGTTGTCGCAATCTATCCCCAATAAAATCAAATATAGTTTTAGTTTTTATTCAGATCAATTGGCAATGAAATATTGTTAATAAAATGATATTAATATAAAATGAAACGAAAAGTATGATGCAAAGAATTTTTTGGATTCTTTTGCTCAGTTAAAAATTTAATTTTTTATATTAATTTTAACTCTTCGGAATTGATGGTGGGTCTATTGAATTCACACTGTTAAATTCATATCAAATTATATTCAATTTGAGTTATTATAGGTCGCCACTGTTCCTGATCAATATGTCATTAATTTAACTAAAATAACGCAATTTATCAATTTAATTCAAGAAAATGTATTTAATTTGATTGAAATTTAGTTTATTATTTACTAAGTGCATATATTGTTTATTTTTACATTAATCATAGAAATGGATTGATTTACACTTTTGACACACATAGAAATTAAAAATAACAAACTATTTAATTAACATACTTAAATGTTAATTTACTAAAATACTTAAATGTTTAATTTAAATTACCATTGATATTTAACAGTATAATTATAAATTTGCCAGTGACTTTTTCTTATTAATCATAAATTTCTTTGTTAAAAATGATAGACAATGTAATTTTCTTTATGTTACATCATGCTGCAAATTTGGATTATTCTTATTCAGACTTAATATTAATGTTTTATACGAATTAGGTATGTCATTTTGGTTTCTTGAAATTAATTAATACAAATTAATTTTTAATTAATCCGGAGGATTAATACAGCATTTTGATTCAGATTTAGTTATAAATATACATATAAATCGGATATATTAAAAAAAAATGCGAGAAAATATAACGTTTGATTTTCGCTGAGAAAAAATCTTGAAGTTTTCTGGAGAATCTTCAGAGATGGATGAAGGCGATTTCGAAGTATCTAGGACACTTTGTGGAATATAATACAAAGTAATTTATCTAAAAGAGAGAAAGAAAGTTTGTGTGGCAAGACAAAATTACGGTGTAAAATTGCGATACATCGCGGTCGACGGTCTATCGATACGTCGTCCGACACGAAAGGATGGTCTTTCTTGAAGCTGACACTGATGCGTTTCCAGCGGACGGAAGGAGACACACTGAGGTCGGAAAGGATCCCTCGTTCGTCTATCACTTCCTCTATATATTGTCCATCGTGCCCTGATTGATAGCGTCTTACATCCGATACTTTGCTCCGACCGTTTTAATCTCATGCACAATATATCGCTGCAATTTTACAACGACGATTCCGCTAATAATCGTTATAAATTTAACTTAAGTATTATTGCGTGGATATTACATATTTTGCATAGGCTTGATGAATATAAACGAGTAGCTAGTTTTAGAAATATACACTCGACAACTTTTGAATTAATTATATCGAAATTATTCTTTCTTAAGTACCAGCAAATCGATATTGCTACATACATTATTCATATTTATTGACGAAAATACCAGTTGTTCTCTCTTTCTAATTTTTATTCTGCAGAGTGATTCTTAAGTATTCTAAAAGATTTTGAGGGAAAATTGTGAAAAAAGATTTTCAAAAATTTCATACTTTGTTGAAAGTTTTACCAAAATAACCTGAGTGGTTTTCAAAATTTTTGAAAGAAACAAAATATTCCCTAAAATCTCCTCGTAAAATCTTTCAGAATAATTAAGGACTTATATAATAAATAAAAATTAGAAATTTTTAGAAAAAACTTTGAAATTTTCAACTTTGACATCTTGCATTTTTGAAATCAAGTCATTTCGGATGTATGGTTACATTAAGTTTTCGTCTTTAATTAATTTGAGGAAACACTCCTTAAAATTTTTTAGAATACTTTTAGATCATCCCATATATATAATATTTAAAGAGATATTGTTAGATTATTACAAAGTTATTATTTTATTGCCTTGCGTCAAAATTTTTTCTATTTTCATAATAAGATAGTGAAATCGGATACGGATGTGATATCAGTAGACACTAAGTGCTTGGATCCCTCGGTAGCGTTAGGGTTAATGTCTCTCGGGATGTAAAGTGAAGGTTCAATTTGCGGCTCACGTTCGCGAAAGGGCGATCAAATTCTAGACAGTGATAATGGGGCGAATTCGCGTCGAGTTGAAGTGAATCGCTAGTGCTAACTTAATATCCCGATTTTGGCGATAGGCCAAGGATCGGTGTCTCGTTGATCACCGTGCCCAAATGGTGCTATACACTCATTTGGGCCGACATATCGACAATAAAGTTGAACGTTTCGGAACATCACACGCAAACAGGCACACAAGTTCGGACATATACGCGCGCGCTCGTGGCACTTTCTCTCCCTGCCGAAGCTCTCACAAATTCTCGCCCGATCGACCTCCCTCTTCCGTTGTGTTTACACACGGACTCACAATGGGTGACCAGAGCCAGTACACGTGCCCTTCCGTCCATGTTACACGGCGTGGAACGATTTACACATTGGGGTTGAACTTTAAACGATTCCCGATGGGAAGGAAAGCCCCTCGAGCCTTGTCCGAATGACGGATGTGTCAAAAACGTTCCGCAGCTCGGAAATCGAATTTCAACGATAACTCGATTTTCGCACGTTTACTTTTTCCCTCGGAGGAATTAAGCGCGACAAATCGTGAATGAGGGAAGTAATCTATCTAAACTAGAGATGAAAATGACCGAAAAAAACTGGAAACTTTTAGTAAAAAGCAGATTTTTTCCTTGGTCCCTGAAAGTTTTTTACTCGGATGTATATTTTTGGAGTATTTAATGATTTTAACGCTGTATTATTGTTTCAGAATTTAGTTTTTGCATTCATTTAAGAGATTTTTGTGAGAAGATAGTTACAGAAGTCAAAATGTAGTACAATAATACTATAATATAAAACTCAGTTCCACCAATATAAGATTAACTTTAATCTCGATTTAACTTATTGTTTATGTTTTTTCTAATTTTTATAATTAGAAAAAGATAAAGAGTAAATTGAACTAAGATTAAAGTTACTTTACATTAGAAAGAGGGATTTTTGATATATATTACAATCGAAACGAGTTATTACTTATTAAGAATGGTTTTTTTTGTTTTTTCAGACAATTGATTTATAAGATAAGTGACTTTTTATCGTAATTCTTCTTTCCGTGTACCATAAAGAAGTTAATACTATTAATTTATGTGTTACGACTATTTTATAATAAAATTTTCTAGGTTGAAAAATGAATTTAATATATATATATATATAAAATAAAGCTAGATTTTTATGTAAAAGTTCAAATTTAAACTTGATGAAAATAATGATCGAAGTACTAAAATTCATTTGAAAGCTATTGAATTGTATTTTTAAATACCGCTGACTTTATTTGGAAACAGTTTTTATTATATTTTTACCGCAAAAAAATGTTGAAAATGTTCGAAATGACCATTTCATCTCAATTTACTCAAAATCCTGATGTGCTAATTCTGTCAACGATATTGTATTCAGTGCAAAAAAAAATATATATTCAAAGTAATGGTGCTTCGGAGAGAATTTGATATGTTAACATATCCTCTATACGAAATAGTGTTTCACGTTTATGGTTAAACAATATCATTAAATGTAATCTGTAAGTCTAGTCGTGATGAGTATCGTTTTAATACATGAATCCATGTTCACTTACGAGATTTAATCAGTTATTGTTATATTAAATTAATAAGAGACGAAAATAATTATACTGTATTTCGAAGATCGTGAGTTCTGATTTTATAAAAAAATTGACACATACACTGTAAAAAATAAAATGTTAATTTTAACTTAAAAACGTATAGTGGATTTTCTAAGACTAAAAATATTAAGTTTAATGTTTTTTGTACGTTTCAGAAAGCCCACTAAACATCTTTAAGTTAAATCAAATTAACATTTCTCTATCAAATAAATATATCTTTATATTTAATAAATATTTATAGTTGGTAAAGTTCAACTAAATATTTATTAAAATTGACTATATTTTTTTTCAGTATATCTGATTTATTGATCCGAATTTAAATTACTTATTATTAAGTAATCTTTCCTTTCAATATAATACGTAGAATTATTCTTTTTTATTGAGAACAATTGTAGACATCAATATCGAATGGTTAACTTTCAGTGTTAACGGGCTAGGCAATGGAATCTTTACTGTACGCCGGTCACGTTGTGCGTCGCACGAAGTCGCCCTCCCCGCGATGTCGCTCGGTAATGTCTCCGTTGTAAAGAGTTAATTACGTGCGGAGCGAAACGTGCCGCTCACGCGGCTCAAAGGACTCCCCTTCATTGCGCATGTTGCTAGATATATAGGTGCATCGCGTTGCATCGTCAATTATGCGCGCTTTGACGGAACGGACGCGCCCTTAAATTCGACGGTGACTCACGTGGCGGTATCACGTTGATGCATCGCGTACACACGCTTCTTCTTTCGATTATCGATTCTCCGGGAGAGAGGCTCTCCTTGTCGCCGTCGGCACGGACAACGAGCAAATAAAACCATCCCCGTTGTAAGCCACCCTGAATCACGGCGACAACGGTACAACCACCAGCTATTTCAAAAAGCTCCTTTCCGTCCTTAGCGCCCTATGTCGTTTCTTTTTTTTATTTATTCTGCGCGTGATTGCACGAAAAGCGCATTTTATCCACTGCCGCGCTTTATTCTAATCCATAAATTTTCATGCACGATAAAAAATATATAATAACATATATATAATATTAATTTTTTTATATTAAATCAAATATTTCTAGTCGCGAATTGTACTGCATAAATGAATAATATTGAACACATTTTATCAGCTAATTTATATATTTATAGCCAAATTCGAATTTTTATACAATCTATAGTTTTCAAGGAACGATTAATATGTTCGATCTTTGGACCAATTGTTGGTCTCCAGGACAAGCTCAAATAAGGCCCTTTTTAATTCGCTATTTAATTCCATTTTTGGTTCAGTACTGATCTTATCTTTTTCCTTTGAGGAGATCCCGTCATGTTGGATGATAGCGATTTGAGCAGACGTTTCACCTTCGAGTTTCCACGAGCATAAACCCCATGGGTGTTCTTTGGAAGAGCTGCAAGCAACAGCTCCACGAGACAGTCGTTTCGAGATACGAGAGGTATACGTACTCAACGATGATAGCACTTAACTCTCTCGCGAATAGTCGTACGAGAACACGCGTTTCTTTACATTTATCTTCAGTCACTCAAATGAATTTTGTCTGTCTGTGCAATTTATTTTACAATCGATTTATTTTACAATCCATTTCGGTATTTTATTTTACGGTTCTATTGTTTTTTTTTTCGATTTTAATTATGAAAACGCTCACCGGAAAAAAGAAAAACTTTGAAAAAAGAGTTTAGTTATATTCTTGGATTTCTGATTGAAAATGAATAAATTAGAATTTTCTGGTTGAATCTATTATAATTCTAGTTGAGAAAATCAAAATTCTGATCGATACGATCGGAGTCTTCTGGTTCCATTTTTAACTAGAAATTTTTCTTGCAGTGTACTTAATATGACTTTATTTGTAGGCGATATTGGTTTTTGTTCGCTCGAGCAGCTAATTAGTATAAGTGCGCTTACCCTTGTATCTTTTTTTATCAGCTAATTGAGCTTCATCGATATTAATGTGGTAGTCGACCACAAAAATATTCTTGAAAAATTGTATGTAATTAGGAAGGACAGATACGAATTTAATATAAGAGAATACTTGTCGGCGGCATTTCGAAAGAGAAAGCGAAAAATGTCTTGGCTTTAACGTTTATTATGTCCTAGCAATCAACGTTGACAGACATTTTATTCCATTGCTTCCTCTCGCGACTTCTTCTTGCTTTTTGCATATCCTTTGCGAAATTCTCCAAATTATCTCAACTTTATGCTGGCAATACAATTCTATTTGTAACTGCGTTTTATTGAGCTCGAAATATGAAAAATTTCATGAAACAAAATTACAACATAAAAATATATGTCTTATTTGTACGATTTATTTTTGTCACTGTAAATGAAGAACTGTGCTGCAATAGACTAATGCAATTATCATGAATATTCTGATTTTTTCGTTGTCAATTCATGAATTATTTAGCGTCACTCTACTGTACTTTTTAAACACATCTATATATAAATCGTTATTATATGTTTCATATATTATACGTTGCATTTATTAATTTATAATTTAGTTTCTGTGCTTTAATTTTTTAGTTTCTATCTTGCTAGCTTAAAACATTCTATCATTCAAAAGCTCTACACAGTTAGAAAATTTGTATTAAATTGAACACACCTGTCCCAAATAATCCATTTAAATTTTTGTGTCAATTTAATACTAAATGGATATATTAAGAAATAACATAAATATTATGAAAAAAATTGGTACAGTCACAATTTTTATACAATATTTTGTTATTAAAATTAATATTTATGATATGTTAAATTAATAAATTTAAGATTTATAGTAGATATGTTAAATTAATACATTTTATTTATTTATCTTAGAATTTACATTTATAAAAGATATTATTTTTATGTTATTTATATATAAATTGTGTCATTTTAACACTAAGAAATGTAGAATATCAATTTAACATATTTATAGAACACAATCACATTATGTTAAATCAACATTTGGATACATTAAAAATTCAACACAAACTTTTGTACTAACTTTTGACAAATACTTTGAGTAGACCGTTTTTAATACAAATACAAAATATTTTGTATCGTATAAAATTTATATAAAATAAAAATGATTTATGCAGCAAAGCACTTGTCTATCATGCTAATATATTGAAATTTTCTCTCATTTTTATTTATTATTATTATCATCACTAAAAAAAAATTTATTATTAAAAACCTCTCTACATAGCTTGTGAAAAAATCTGCGTATTCCCAGTCTTCGCATAATTATGTATACATGAAATACTGCTCATTGAAGAACGAGTCGAGTTTATCATCTCGAGAGATAACTTATTCTTCCGCGAAATTTCTCTTCACCCTCGCGAATACGAACGATAGTACCGTCTCCTGATTTACGTATATAAAGAGCGAGCGAGTTTTCTGGCAGTGGCGAAGAATTCGTCTGGAAAGTACTGCCACTCTGGAACCGTATAGCTTCATCGAATGGATGGATGGATGGGTAGATGGGTAGATGGGTAGATGGAAGGTATATCATGGTCGAACATCGATCCTGTTCACCGATGACGAAATTCGTTACAGTTCAATTTCGACATAGCAACGACGGTTTCAGCAAGGGAACGAACGAGCGAGAGAGACGGAGAGAGCGCGCATTTACAAGACTGAATACGCTTGCTTATAATGCAGCGATCACTGGTTACCAAATGAGGTCAAACTGGTTACCAGGAATCTCCTTAAGTTTTACCGATAGGTACATGTAACGAACTTATCTATTCTTCGTCTCAGATAGTTCCGCTCTTTCTTACGTGCAGAAACTGTAAGATCGTCTTTGCTATAACATTTTTTTTCGGGAACATAGTGTTCTCCATAACAACGAAAGATCGTTTATATTTGGAACCCTTTGAGGTATCGGCTTTTGAACTTTCGACGTTCGAGCATCGCGGACATCACAGAGCATCGATCTTGTCTCGAATCACCGCGTATAAATAGTATTCTGCAGCCGGTCGTCGGTCCTTGCGTGCATTTTTTACGATGCTCCGCATTATGAAGATTGATTAAGTAATAACTCTTCACTGATAAAGAATTAAATACATAATGGAAGAGGGTAGAAGAATATATAATTCTCTTTTTTCTTTTTAATATATTATACATAATTAAGGAATTTGTGTTCAATTTAACACAAATTCTCAAATACATTTCATGGTCCACCTAAATTTTTGTGTTAATTTGATACAAAAAAAATGAAGTAATATTAAGAAGATAATATAAATATAAGTATAAAGAATTAACACAAAAAATGTAACACTGACACAATTTATAATATGTTAAATTAACATATTTATTTAAAACACATTATTTTTATATTAATTATTTGCTTACTTATAAATTGTGTTATTTTAACAAAAAGAAATATTTAATATTAATTCAATTAATTAAATATTGATTTAACACAAAATGTTCAAATAATACATATCTTCTCAAATTAACACTGGAATATTTTAAAAGCTTTAACAAAGATTTTAACACAAATACAAAATGTTTTCTATTGTATATATAATTAACTGTGCTCATTAAATTTACATGTTTTATATAAGAAATAACAGAATTTATTTTTGATCTAAAACATAATGAGAAATTTTCTATACGTAGTGATGTTTTTATTAATCCTTCGTCGGTCATGTGGAATTTTGCACCTTTCATCCTGGTTCTTTGAGTTTCAATTGTAGATTTTTATATTATTTTGCGCGCGCGAATTGTATAAAATTCTGAGAAAATTCTTGCATACTTGTGATTTTAACAATAAGTTTTTATTATCGCAGAAGTCGGATATTATTTTACATATTTTTTACAAATTTAAATTTATTTACCAAAATAAGTTAAAATCGATAGGAAAAAGAAAATAGATTTGTATTTCAAGACCGATAAAACATTCGGCGCGTGGTTTGCTTGAATTAGAAATTGTAAAAATTCACACAAAAATATTATTAAACACCAAGATCCGTTTTAACCAGATATTAATCTTTTATTATGTACTAAAATTCACAATCAAAATATCGATTGTAAATTTCAAAATCCGATTTAATAGAGCATTAAATTCATTAATTATAAAAACATATTTAAAAGTAAGTTACCATTCGCCAATTTTACATTATTTTAAATTTTCCTTTGTTGACACTTTGTGCACCATACGGAATATAAAGGACGTAACGTATGCGATGTTTGTCAATATTTGCATGACTAACAGAACGGTAGCCACGGCAGATTCGCAGTTACGCTAAACGCGGCAATTAGCGTGGTACTTCGTGGTACATAACAGAACAATAATTATCGCCACCTCAATGCGTAATTTCGATAATTATGGATCTTTTGTTAATACTGTGATATACTACAATATCATTTTGATTTAATTTAACTCGGCTACTACCCATCGAGAACCCTCCCGTCGCATACAACATACATGTGTAAACGTTTCATTTGATTTAAATTAATTACTCGCGCCTCGCTTTACCGCGTCCGTGGTGTCGCTGAACTAAATTCAATAGTTCTTTTTTTTGTCGCGTGTGTCCCAAATATCTGCATATCTGCCGCAGTTTATCGTAGCTCCCTGCAACTTGATTGCATGTTAACAGGTACACGATTTAACGAACCTGCGTAATACGATGCTCTCTTAAAAAGGCATGTCGTTATAGGAGAGCGTATAATTATTTAATTATACAATTTAATTAATTTACCACTGCGCAATGATCATCGCTATTGTACATCTTCAATTATAATGCACCCACGTTGCGTTATTTACACGTTATATAAGACGCTGATTACAAACTCGATAATATAAGGAAAAAAAAAAAACGAACGCAAAGGTGTGCAACAAAAAAGTAAAATTTATGGCTCAAAATTTTAATTTCTCAGCTTTCAAAGTACAGCGAAGCGATTTATAACTCGTTAATGCACGTCATAATTTTAACTTATTAATTCCTAGATTGTACTTCAACTTATCAACTCATAAACTCATCACTTTGCGTGGGTGCGTTTTAACGGTGAGCTTTTCGCTCCGTTCGATAAGCAATATCACCGAGCTAGTAGAAATTCGTTCGCGGTTCGCGTTTATTGAGCATGACACAAGCTCAATAACGGTACACACGCGTTTGTGGCTTTTATAGCGGAGATGTATCGATTCATTTGACATAATACTGATGCATCTAATAGTCGCTGCAATCTTCAATGATAGAGAGAGAGAGAGGGGGGGGAGGGGGAAATCACTATTTATTATTGTAATGAGTGCTCTAGATAAACAAACACTTTTTTCAAGCATTAAACATTTAAATTTAAAATTATCAATTATTATTAATATATATATATATATATATATATATATATATATATATATATTTAATATATATTATATATATATATATATATTTAAAATTATAAAAAAAATAAAAATCAAAATTCACAGTAAAAGAAAGATAAAAAAATAATAACTGAAAACATAACAAAAATATATAAAGACATATCTAGAAGTAACAAAATGCAAAAATGGTAATATAATACAATACATATAATACATGAAATAATAATACTTGAAAGGCATAATAAGCGCAAAAAATAATTATAATAAAGATTATAAGCAATACAAGTTTATGCAGCGTTATAATTCGAACTAAGTCGACAGTTATAGAATGTTTAAAGAATTTTTAAAGATACCTAAAGAGATATGGAGGAAAGTGGGGAAGAGAAAAAGTGAATTGCGTGAAATGCATTTCATAGTAGTTAATCGCTTGGCGGAAATGTCGATAATTTCAGTTTTAGGGGAGGAAGAGTAGACGATATCTAATCAGCTCGAAATTCGATCCACTCATACATTTTCCCGAGATTTCACGCAAACTGTTGCGTTCCGCACGTGCGCGCGATTCCGTTGGAAAACGCGAGGAATTTCCTCTGCGGTCGTTGAACACGCCGGCGATTCAGCATCGGAGACATTCCGTATTGAGACAGCTTTTTGTGTTCCCATAGTCTCTCTGTCTACACTCTGCGTCTCATCGAAATGCATTCAACATCTTTACATCGTCGTATAGATTTATTATTAACGATCCATGTTGAATAAAAAATTAAGAGATGTACATTACGAAAAAATATATTAAAAAATAGGAAAATTTTCTAATATTTTCCTTAATATCTTTTTCTTAAATTTATCAACAAGAAGTGATTTTCTAATTTTAATACTTTGGTTTATTATAACTGATTTACTGTAACATATATAAAGAGAATGAAATTTTATAATATTTAATTGTATCTCTTACATAATTATAAAAGCAGTTTTTATAGTTATATTAGAGATACAATTGAAATATATGATTTATATGATAATTGCACCAATTACGGCAGATTAAGGCTCTTAATTACCCGTTTTTATTTTATTTATTAATTGTTTAATTATTATTCATTTAACTTAAATAAATTTTGTAATTTTAGCAAACAAATTTTACTAAAACTAAGAAAAATGTTTTCTAATACAGGTACATGTGGTACGCGATATATAAAAATAATTTTTATTTTATGAAAAAAATATTAGGAGAGGTAGATATTGTTATTTATTAAGCGTTCTGAAATTACATCCTCTCAAGCGCTGAAAACAATATATAATTAACGAACAAAGTATAAAATATTAAAAACTAAATTTATAAAATAAAAATAATGAAAAGTTAACAAAGATAATAAAAATAAAAATAGAAAAATGATAAAAAAGAATGGATAAAAACTTAAACATAATGTAATACAAAAATTATCTATATTTAATAAAATTGCAACACAAAAAAATTGAACATTAAAGAAACAGATAAATAGACACATAAAATATTTATTATTTCGAGGATAAGCAAGTTCAAAAACGTACAAATGAATAGAATTATAATATACAAAGCAACGAGAGTAATTACTAAAGATAATAATATAATAAGAACGTATAGATAATAATGTATAGAAATGAGTAAAAGAACAAAAAGAAAAAGAATGAAAGAGAGACTCCTCTTAAACATAAATTTGACAGCATGATGTTCTAATCGTGAGAACGCGAAAAAGGCAGTGTATTCTCATCAGAAAATAATCCAGTTCAACAAGAGTTTCCCAAAACGAAAACGATCGCTCCATCATTCATCGCATGTCATTTATCCATCCATACGTGTCGGCATATCCCATACATTCTGACACCAATGATCCAACGACCCTGTGGATACTCGCCTGTCGGAGATGACGCAGTACATTGACGTTAGCCGCTAACATCCTCTTTCCCTTTGCCTAGCATCAGCGTATTTGCATTTTCAATTCGTACATCGTTTTGTCGCCGTCACGATTCGCACTGCTCGCTTTGAATCTGTCGGGAATTATTCACTTTGTGTTGTTCGCGACGCGGGCGTTTATCCTTTATTCCTTTTAACGGAGTCAGCTTGTCTACATCCTGTTTCGTCCCA
>Ga0157364_1003484_pt1 | contig 15279 bp, 6 predicted proteins | sample AttsexASBM2_FD_111476 | JGI IMG/M metagenome (GOLD analysis project Ga0157364, IMG submission 111476) | Fungus gardens microbial communities from leaf cutter ant in Ribeirão Preto, State of São Paulo, Brazil - Atta sexdens ASBM2 | ecosystem: Host-associated > Fungi > Mycelium > Unclassified ...
AATTTTAATAAATGATTGTTTGAATAGTACTAATATAGCATTTATTTAGGAAAAATAAATATTTGCTAAATAAAAAATAATAATATAGTTACAAACACATCAAATTAATTGTTCTTATATTAATAATAAATAAATATATGCTTATCTTTAATAACTATTCAATTAACTATTCAAACAAATTTATTAAAATTTAGTACATTTTTCTCTTAGTGTAGGATGGACTTTCTAAGGACTTATAAATAATAATGCAGCATTGTTGATAACGAAGAAAAAATAAAATAACAAAATTAAATAAGAAAAATAAATCAAAAGAAAAAGTAAAATACAATACAAAAAAATACAATACTAAAATTTAAATAAAGTAACATGAGAAAAAAAAAAGAAAAAAGATATAAAAATATATAAAATGTAAAATTTTGTGTAGCTAATACAGTAATTGACGGTCTTAAGTTAACGGAATAAGATGATATCAAGAAATATGATGATAAAAATGAAGCAAAAAGTAAGCAAAACAATATTAATTGATGTCTGCATCGATAAGTTATCTTTTGATATCCGTTAATGAATTCCTAATATGTTATATCAGTTAATATATCTCTAGAAATGCCGAAGTCGTGACGAAAGATTATGACAAACAGCATTACGTCAGTTTTTGTCGTTTTTGATGATATATTTATCTGGAATATCAGACATTGAACGCTAATTAATCGCAGCATTCGTAAATACTGTTCACGCGAGAATGCGAAAGGTGAGTGAAAAGTATAATACGCGAAGATAGAGATATGATTTAGTTGTGACACGTAAGTGTGAGCACGCAACGGCAGACAGAAATGACACTAGCGCGCACGCACGATCGTAACATCGGTAGACACAAAAGAAAGAGGAAAAAACATAATGCATATGAAGTCGGAAAGAAACGGGGAACAGGCTCGAGCAGAGCGAGACAAAGACACGCCTACAGACGTGCGTACACGGCTGCCGTTCGCGTGTCTACAAGCTTCACGTGAGGAGGTGACAGTGAAAGTCTTGAATCACATTCCGATTCCAAGAGAGTACTATTAATAGTCTTGGAGTACGGCAGACTGGAGGAAACTCAACCGGTAGCTTGCAAATAGTGCATGTTTCTCAAAATAATTTGCACTTTCGGTACTTTCATCAGAAGTTCTGCGTAAACGCAGTTAGCGTCCTATTGAAGAGATGTTTTATTTATATACCACTATATAAATATCATTATATGTTATAATCGTGGACATTATAGACATTTGTTCAATGATTTCGTCGTCTAAATTACAATTTCATGTTTTAGCTCTTCATCATAAAATATTCTGCGTAACATATAATTATGTACATTCTATTTATTGAAGAAAGGTTTTATTCATTTATAGGACGTTTTATTCATAGTCTTATTTGAAAACCGTCTTAAGTAATGTCTTAAGATGTTAATATGGTCTTTGATTGATTCATGACATCTTAAGACAACCTCAAACATAAGAATCGGCTATACTGGCCATAATATTATATAAATAAATATTACAATATTATACAATATATACATTATAATCATGAACATTATAAACTTATTCTATGATTTCTCTGGATTGTTTAGATTACAGCTTTATTTTTTATATTTTAGCTCTGTATTTCTTTGTTTTTATTACATAACTCTATTTTCTTCGGATTTTATGTCTCATAAATGAAACAAAATATATATATAATCATACTTATTACTATTATTTACTATCACTACTTATTACCACTTATCATTACTATGAAATTTTGTTAGTTTTGAATCATTACTACAACTGACATATTGATATAAACATATTTTTGTTAGGAAGGATAACTCACAATATTTCGTGATATATCTGCCGCACGCTTCTTTTATTGCTATTAGCACGTACCTGGAACAGATAAAATTCAAATTATTAATCACTTGTGTAATATTTCATAGATATTCTAAATTGTAAGCTATGTTAATCCAGAAAACGGTTCCGGGTTAAATATACGCATATGTAAATGGAAATAATTTATCATATTCGTTAGTAACACGTTCCATAATTTTAGTAGATGCAACTCGTATTAGCAAAAGCTAAACGCTGTGAAAAACGATAGTCCGTTAACTACCTCGCATGGTTACTGACAATCTTCCACATTACTGCGACTTCTTGTCTGCTTCTACGAAAGAAGTGTATAGGCACAACGGTAAATGATAAACGCGAAACAACTTGCGCGTCGGAAATGCGAAATCTGTCAGCTCTATTCAAGAATTAAGTAGCGTTACGTATTTTACTTGATATTCGGTCAAGTTTTTCATAAACGCGGGCAACGAACTCCTCGTGGCCAGGCTGGATTTCGATCAATCAAGGAATGACTTCTTTTAAAATCTTATACGAGCAAACATTTATGGAATTAACTCTTACCGTAATATGCCCGGAGATACTGGTGAATCCGATGGTTCGAGACGTAAACTTAAACATAAATGCTGTAATACTGTGTCTAATGTTTTTTCGAATTTACTTCATTTGCCCTAGATTATACCTTTAACAATTACATTTTAATAATTTTACTAAAATGTTTAATCTGAAAGGTTCGTTTTTATAGTTTTAATCAATAAATATCCTTTAATATACAATCACGAAACTAATTGTCATGAAATTAATCTGAAACGAAGCCATTATATCGATTTCTTCAAATTGTTGTTTGAGTGTTAAAAATTTTACATTATAGCATTGATAGTTCATATTTATATATATTTAGATAAATAATTGTAAAACTATTAATACCGTAATATGTAAGTAGGACTAATAATTTTTAACACTCAAACAACAGTTTGAAGAAATCAGTTATACAGTATCTGATAATTAATTTCATGACTGTATATTTTTATGTGTGTCTATATTATGTTTGCCTAAATTTTCACATCATTTATTGTAGAGGAGGAAAACCATGAAATGCATATTTCTTTGACGCACACGACAAGTTGACGCAATAAAATATTCTCGCTTTTGCGCTACGGATTAACCGTTGACAGAGATGAGGTGCTGCTTTCCTTGATCGTGTATGATAAACGCAAGGCGGTTTGCGTGCAAATAAACTACATGATGTGCCACTGTCGACATTAAGCGACAACATAAGTAGGGACGATAAGAAGGCTAACGACAAAGGTGCACTGCGGCTTCCCGAACAATGAGGTGACGACGCCGCAGTAGATGCGGCGAACGCGCGCGACGCACGAGCGACAATGAGACCAGCTGCAAGGTCGCACGAAGCCGATGCACCGTGCACTGGATGACTAAACCCTTCTCGAGACTTCACCGTGACCAATGATTCACTAGAGAAACATCCGAGCGGACCGGAAGTCGCGCTCGCGATCGAATGCTAAGCTTTCCTTTTTGATCTCATTTTATTATAAATCAACGTTTTTCACTCTTTTTCAATTCGGCACATAAATACTAAACCAAATTTATTGAGATACATTATTAGGTACGCACATTTTATTGCTCAGCATAGCATCTTTTATCAGATACACAGAATTCAGAAATAAAAAGTAAAGTTTTAAATAAAGTTTGCATTATTTATTTTATTATTTTAAAAGATTTCAATAATGATATATTGCTTTGGTTAAAATGAGAATAAATCTAATATATAATTTAGGTAATTTTCATAATTTTTAAAATATTTATTACTTTGTGCTTTACTATCTATTTTTTAATTTTTTTCACTTTTCGTAAAATTTTTATACTTTGAAACCCTTTGAGGCACACCACGTCGAACGAAACTCAAAACATAGACTTTCTATCAAATTATGAACTTCACAAACCGATTGGATCACGATCGAACATGATCTTTGGACTTATCACTCGAAGTCTAAATCTAATCGTGCCATATCCCATGTTTCTTTGGATAACAAGAAACTCATTATGTATAAAGTTCGCGTGATCGAAGCTGTTAAGGTCCTGGCAAAAGTGAAACTCTATACATCGTTTATGATTATAATGGCAAACAAAAACGATCATTATAGACAATTTTGTTTCATGAGAAATTAACTATTCGATGTTCAAATCGTTATTAAAAGCAATTTGCGCATTACAGAGAATGCATGACAGCATTTATTTAATAAATGTAATATCGTGAGAATTAATATTTTTCATGTGACGATCAAAGTAAAACAATTCAAGGGTTAGGTACAAAGTAACATCGTCTAATAACGAATTCGATTGAAAATACTAATATATGTACATTAAAGACGATGTACAATGATAGTATAAAAGTGAAATTTATTTATTTCAAATATAAAATATAGATTTTGCTTAACAACACAATAACATGTATTGATTTGATTTTATATATTAATTCATTTTTATATCTATATATTAAACACACATCTTTACGTCAAATTGTCGGCTACTTTAATATGCACCAGTATGTGCTGTGCAAATCCAATCAAATTTACTATAAAAGATGATCAGGTCGTCGTACTGCACCCGAAATAACACCGAAAACGTAATACTTGCACAATTTTTTTGATACGTAGCCTCGAGTCCTGACTTGAGTTTGACTCGAAAGCGAGTCGATCGCGTGAGTCGTCGAGAGAGTTCAGTGTCAGATCCGAGACGAGTACTCTCATCTGGCATGCATAAAATACTTTGGTGGCGCCAACGTGTCGGACAGCTCTTGGTCGGTACCTACAAGCCTGCACACGCTCTCTGGCCATCCTTTCGTCTCCGGCCATCTTTTCGTCTCTTTTCCTCCTTGATTCTCGATCGTGTCTCTGCATAGCCTAACTCTCTTTCTCTCCGCTTTTTCTCTCTTTCTAGTCATCACCGATCCGGAGGCAGGCGAATAAGCTGGCAGGTATGTGCATTTTATGCGCTCATTTATGCCTACGCGTACACTAAAAATAATCCGGTATCGAAGCTAAAGGATAATAAACGCTCGGCTGGCAATGTTACAGGCACTCTTCTCTTCCTCAACTGATCTCTTTCCATATCCCGGATCCTTTCATGCATTCTTCTTCTCTCCCCACAGATCTTATTATTTATTATTTATTATATGGTAAGTTCGGCTTCTCGAGAGGAGACGTATATTCTTCCATGTGTTATAATTGAGAGAATAATAAATAATTAATGATTAGGATGAGGATTATGATGTAATTTTCCTGCCGGGCTTTTGCAATGCCGTAACGTACGAGGGCGAAAAATAAGAGAGATCTTGACTCTTTGATAAGAGGCTGCCTGTTACCGGCATGTACACTCGTAATTGAAGATTAGATATTAATTGTATTGCTCGTGGCGATTCCGCGGTTCCTCGTCCTTCGAATACAGACGCGAGAACAATGCACTCTGTGCATAATAATGGAGAACGGTGATTATGCGCGAGTGTATCATGACTACGTTAGACTGTGTATATCACGTCAAGAATAACGAGTCGATCGGCTTTTATTCGCCGATCTAACGCCGTTTTGATGTTCTTTCTACGGCAAGCTCTTCATTGTATCGTGCCATGAGACCATAAGAATCGCCGCGTCTACACGCGCGATTGCACGACTTGCATGCGCGCCGATAATTTAAGAACCAGTCAGCTGCAATTGTGCGATCGTACTTACCAAGATTGTACCCAGTTCATATTACAATTTTCGATGTCGCAAGATAAAATCCGATAAAAGCGCTCGCGCCAACTCTCCCCTACCGTATCCATTCAGATTGTGCGTTCACGCCGCACAGTTACAAATGTCGGAGGAAGAGAAGGGAGAGAGAGGAGGATTTTAATCGATATCAATTATTTTTCAATTATTTAATTGATACAGCGGAAAATAATTTCGAGCATAAAACATTATGCCTCTACTTTAGCTCGAATTAAAGTCGCATCCGTGGACCGGGGAATGAAGTACATGCGTACACTCACGCCTGTGCGCGCTAATGATCGTTGCGCGATAGCGCTCCAAACATACGTACATAGACAGCCGTAAATAAATGGCGCATCGTGCCCTCCGACTCTCCGTATCCATATATGCTGAGGGTCTTGACGATGCTTTCGCCCACGCAACGATCGTGCGCGCATCTCGGCGAATTCCTCACGATGATCGTCTCGGCCACCCCAGCGGCCTTCGACGTGAGGACAACGGATTTTATCGGATGTGGAAAGAAGAGTTCAGAGGTCGTGGTATGTGACCGCGTAAAAGATACGTTACGAATTGCGTTACGTAACGACGGTACGGAGCAAACGAGTCGTCGGTGAGCGAACTCAGGTAAAATCCGCGATTATTCAACGTTTATACGCATGATTTATCGTCGCAGATTATGCGAAATTTTTTTGTAAATTCATTCCACATCGAAGAAGGAAAGAATGTCGAAGTATTTAAAAATTTGGCTATGTAAATATGCATCTGAAAATAATTTTGTTGGGCTCAATAATTATGTAGGACACTAAAAAATCACGAGTAATACCGCGAAAATGTCATTCAGCTTGAACATTTTATATAAATTATTTTGACTATAAACTATTTGACGATTGGAAAGAACGATTTTGTTGAGGATACAGATCTGAAAATAATTTTATTAGATTATTAAAATAATCATATTAACAAGTATGATGAGTAATACTGCAAAAAGTTTTGACATTCTATCAGTTTGTTTGAGTATAATTGTTTTGATGGCTCAACAATATTATTTTTAAACCATATTTTCTGTATCCAGTTAAACTTTTTTAAATACTTGAGCAAAAGCATTCTTTCTATGCAAGAAGAATTGGTGTCGTATGCTGAATAGCTTGTTATACGCGATGTTCCTACGCAAAGATACGGCGTGCGTGTCTGTCTCTTCAAGTCAATCAGCATGCGTAAAGAACAACGTGTGTACACTCGACAACCCGATCGCGGTAAGTACTTTGCACACGCACGCATTATCCGTCTTGCATTGTCTTCGATGCAATTTATCGTAATCGGCCGCGACGTGACTGTTTGGTGGGACGTACATCGATGAATGAACGCGTTGCCACTCCATTCGTCTCACCGTGAAATTACTGGAGTTAGTCATACGTAACATTCTTCCAAACTATAATTTATCCGTTGAATCAAAATTAATAACATGCTGAAGAGAGAGTATCTCGTAATTAAGAGACGAATTATCTCGTCTAGCGAGAGAGCCAGAACACGTTGTCAACGGTCAGGTGGAAGGGAGAGAAAGGAAGAAGAAAAAGGAATAGGAGAAAGGAAACGAAGTTGAGAACAGAATATTCTCTCAAGCGAATAAATAAGAGACCACTATCGGCGCAAAGTTGCGGGCGAGGGACGACATTCCAATCCCTGGATACCGAGCAGCGCCTTCACCTCCTATTTTCCACATTCTCCTGCCTTCGCGTCCTCCTCTCCTTGAACTTAGCACTACCTCAAACTACATCGGCAATTTTGACGACGTGCGCAGCGTGTGCAGGCGAACTACGAAAATTAGCGCGGCTGGATACATGAGCGAAGGACGTGAATTCCATCCGTAATTCCATTCGCTAATAATTGTAGAAAAGGGGAACTTGGAATTTCTACGGATAAGATTTCACGAGAGGAATTAGAGAGAACTTCTTATGTAGACAGGAGTTCGCGTTAGACCTCTCGATAAAGCGAGGTGATGCTTGATTTTACGCACGGCAATGATACACACGGCTTTTAATACGTTATAATAAAACAGTAAACTAGTTCGTTAAATCGTTCGTAAAAATGGTCTACACTATAAAAGAACCAGGCAATGCTTTCCATATAATTCGAAAGCAATGACGGCGAGGAATGCCGTCAAGGTCCGCGGATATGTAATCAACTCTCGCGTGTATAACGAAGAATAAAGAAAAGAGGGAGACGTAAACTTCCGAAGGAAGGAAAGATCTTCTCTTTCTAATGCGCGGTAATCTGTGGGAAACTTTCCTTCTCTCGCGCGCTCGTTCGTTCACTCATTCGCGTTCTCTTTCAACTAGCCGGATTATATCGCTAGAGAGAGATAACAAGTATGACAAACTTGCATTCAACAGGGACAACGTTTGCATTTAAGATACAGCAAGTTCGTTTAATTTCAAGCGAGTAACAAAAATATGCGAGGACTGTATGTAAGTCCTCGGCAGAGAGCACGATTTCTCAGACATGAACGTGATGTGTCCTTTTCCCTTTTAGAGAGGATTCTTGTAACCGAAGACTGGCGACATACGAGATTGCGTGCGCGTTTCGTGAAATTCTTAACAAGGAACCGAAAGAGGAAAGCCGAGACCGCCGCAAGAGCGGCGGCCGAGCAACCAAAAGTGCTGCGTCGTCGTCAGCGATGAGATAACCGGCCGGCAGATTAGAGGTCCTCTTACCATGGTGAATTTATCACCGAGATGGGCGTGCAAAAATGCGCTTTGTCGGCGGCATGGATGCGACGAAACGCCGCCAATGTGCTGCAACGACTAGTGCGCGAACAGGTGCTCGCTAGACGCAAATAAAAAGGAGATTTATTGAATTTCGGTCGATGAGTAATCGAATCGATGTGGCAGATGGTGAATCGGCTAATGGAAAGATCCGCAAATAGTTACGATTTGATTTAAACATTTCTTCAGACATGCACATTGCTCATCAGACTTTATTGTATCTCGAATGTTTGTACAACGTATATTGGAAAAAGCTGCAGACGTATTTTTTTTATCACTTCACGGTTATAAAAATAGGATATTAATTGAATGATCTCTATATGTTTATATTTTGCATACTAAATACATACAAAATACAACTTTTATGTTTATTTATAAGGAATAGGATATATATATATATTTTACTGTATTTTTAATTTCATTGTTGATGTCAGCTTGTTCTACTTTGCAAATAAACGTAAAATCAATTTTTGTGTGATTCCAGATTTAAAAAAATGAATGAAATGAAACAAGAGGAAGTTTGAATTATAAATAATAAGACTTTAAAATTGGAATAAAGTATCACTGATATGAAACTTACATTTGACACACAAAACTTGATTTTCACATTTCTTAAGTGCTCAACCTTGGAAGTCGTTCCGCTAATATTCACAATGCTTATATAACCGCCAGAAAAAAAACGATCGGTTGTAAGAGATATTCACACTCTGGTACGGCCCTCACTAAAATTCTCATCAACATAAAAAAAAGAGAAAGGAATGGTACGTTTCAAGATATACATTACAATATCATTAATCCGGACATAATCGATCGACTACCGCTTACCAAGAGTAAAAAAAAACGTTTCGTATTTAATGCGTGAAATCTCATTATTAGTAAGTAATAAAAAATGTTACAATCTTTATTATTTGCGTTTGATAAAATACGTCAGGGCTGCGAGATAATTCGATTCCTGGCATTGGTTAAAAATTTGAAACCATATCTAATATATCTAAGAAATGTATCAATATTTATACGGTAAGTATATCATAATGATATTGTGTGGAGTATCTGTCTCCGATAAATTCCAACATTCCACGAACCCGTTGTCTCCACGAATGAATGAGTAGGAATACTATCTATCTAGCAACTAGATATTTGAGCGATGATGCCACGACATTGAACGTCAGAAACCATACTGAGAGCTGGTAGATACCTGGTTGTTCACTAACTATCAGATGTCGGTTTTGTCAAGCGAGCGTTGCCATGTCTGACGTCATGTAGAGACACGAAGCCTTACACTTTAATGTGAGCACCTTGATCTCGAAAGTGTCAGAGACACGTGGTTGTAAAAATATATGCATAGTGCTACGAAATGCTCAGACTATTTTATGATAATGAAATATAAATACGGATTTATTCAACTCCCCTCAACTGCAGTTGATAGCCATGGAGATTACAACAATGTATCATTACGAGTACTAAATACAGTTATTTAAATACAATATGCAACAGCAATTGAAGGAGCGACAGGATCGACCGTGTTAGAGTTTTCTTATAACATTGAATAATATTGAATAAACTATGTCTTGTTTGTTTATTCTTTGCAATCATTATTTGTGAAGAATTCTAACTTGACTACTTGTCTGACATCTTGTTTAGGCATTGATATTTTCTGATCGTAACTAAAATATTTCAATTTGACGCATAATGCCTTTATAGCTTTCCGATTTGAAATATAAACATAAACCCAGGAAATGTTTTACTATTATTATTTTGTAACTTTTACTAACAAAAATAAAATTCAATTCGCACTTATAATCATTATATTCAGATTAATAATACCCTTATTGTGAGAATCACCTCGTGTGACTTTAATTAAAAATGATTAAAATAATATTTTGATTACATTACGATATATGAATGTATAAAACGATTTGAATAATAAATTATAATAAATCTTCTTGTAGAACTGTATTTTAAGATATTCTTGTTTTTTACAAATCTGCATTGCAAGTCGATTTCTCAATGGACGACCTACCATGAAAGGCAAATAGAGAGTCGCACGAGAACATTTCGCTCGTCGATCGAGCTGACCTAAAGAGTCATCGCGACGTGACATTGTTACTTCGCAAAGGTTATCATCACGAATTATCCACGTGAGTCGGGAGAGTGCGCGAAATCCTCGAGAGCTCGTCATACCGGAACTATGCTCAATAGTCAGGAGGCACGTTGCTGAACGTGCGCCCGTCTTTACGGCATTCTGTCGCACAAGTTAACTATCTGGGGCCCACGAGGTTCAGGAAACGCGGGACTCCACGAGATCTCCACCTCGTGACCTGTGTCATGAGCGGTATTTATGTTGCCTGTAAATATACTGGCGAGAGAATCGTCTCTCGTCACGCTCCGGATATGTAAAGAGCAAAATGGAGCAAGCATTGACACGACAATGGCATGTCTTACACGAGAGATGAATATAACCGATATGCACGTATTCCTGATACAGACTATGTACTGAAAACATAACTATCAGGCAAATGTGCACTTTGTACCTAATTATGAATATATACGCATTATGCAAAATCGTAAAATATTAAGAAAAAGAATGGAATGCAGTAGATAGATAAAATATAAGCTAGAATAAATCTTGTGAATTGTTTCCTTAGACGGCAAATTTTCTTACAGTAATTTGAAATTATCCGGACCCAAATAAAATTTGCCATTTCATTTTATTTGTGTATCTTGTAACGCGCGGAAATTCGTGCACATGACATACTCGTAAACATATCAATAAGTTTAATAGTAATATCTTGCGACATGTAGCTAATATACAATATTCTTAAAGGAATCGGATTCTGAATCACATAATAATCTTTATCAAAGAATTATTTTTTATTATAAAAATTTAATTGAAATTGAAGTAATGTTCGTATAACAGTAATTAAATAATTCCCTTTATAATATATGAAAGTATAATATTTAAACATATATATACTTAATTCCTCCCTTCCTAAATATATATTAGTGAACTCTCATATTCTATGTACATATAAGTAATATCAATCTAATTATTATATTCTTAATTATTATATTCTTACTAATTCTAATTATATTCAACACAATATACACTTCTATGACGATTGTTGGCAGACTTCTCAAATCATGAAGATTATAATAAAAATTAAAGAAAAAATTCTGACAAGATATTGATTTGCATACGTTTATATTTATATTCGCTCCTCGTAAACGAGTAAAAAAAATCAACATATTTGCAATGACGAAACCGCATCGTACTTTAAGGACACTTGAAACCGTGTCGAGAATCAAGAATGATATCGACGCGCGATCAACGTTTCTCGACCGAATTTTATGAACGTGCTCGGAGGGCCGTTGACACCACCGCGGCACCGGTCCGATCCAACCCCGGAGGTAAGCGGCACTCGCACCGCGAGAATTCGCATAATTGCTGACGGATGCTAATGCGCCCCGCCGCGCCGCGCAGGAAGAAAAACCAGATTCGCAAGTTTGCCAAGCGTGGCCGCGTCGACGTCCCAGAATTATCGGAGTGGACCTTGGAGATGACCACGAGAAGTAGTTTAGGCGGTATACTTCGAACTGGATGACTTCTGGAAATCACTCGACTCTTTTTTGCCACCACCAACTCGATTGGATCGTCAACACGTATATACTTTCGATTATTTACGATTCTACCTGACGGATAAATTTGCGACGGGTGTCTATGAGGACAAATCGTCCAATTGGTCAATATTAATAGTACATTAATACGCCTTTTGAAATGACTAGATAGACTCTTCAAATGACATCAGCGCGTGACTATATTCGAACGCAACGCGATAAACGATATAACGAAGTAACGATGAGTCATGGTATAAGAGCAGAATGAAAGACTCGTTCTTTATGTTCCTGGATCAGGAACATTTTATGTTGCGCTACATCTTAGGCCGTGATGCAGATTTTTGTAATTAATAATTCTGTGCAAGTTTCTTGCGTTTAATAACAACGCGCAAGGTTGTGCGTAATTTATTGCAATTTACATGATAGAATATATACTTTATTTATGCATAAATCGGCACTTATGAAAGCTGTGTCACAACGAGGTCATTGTTAATTCAAAAATAAAAACTATAAAAATGGAGCAAGGATACATCTTTCAAATATATATTCTCTTGTTTGAAATTTTATTGCACAATCATATATTTATATAATTTTATGTAATTTCTTAATCTCTCAACGATATTATAAATTTTATTGTTTATATAATCCGTACATTGCGAAAACTTCGCGTAATGCCTCGAGACATAAATGTCAAAAATTTCTCTACATCGATTCATAAATTTATAACTGTGCAAATATTTATATTGTATAGAAAGATATTGCATGATTTTCGTCTCCGCGGCCATAACATCGATCGCGCGATAACATCGGACAAATGTTTCTTTCGATGACGCCGATACATCGAATGTATATAATCTTGATATATGTAATCATTATATGTATTAAACCAGGCCTGTTCAATTTAAGTCAAAACGCAAAGCCATCGACGCAAAAAAAAATTCAATGTAGATAAGATTTCGAGAACTGTAAAGTGTCCATACGCATATGAGTAACTCTTATCAACACTTTATAGTTCCTAAAAATCTTACTCACATTGAATTATTTTGCGTCAATGGCTTTGGGTTTTGGCTCCGGAGCTCAAATTGGACAGGCCTGCATTAAACTGACTGCTATGACATTCATTTGATGATGACATTTTGGATTTTTCCAAGGAAACAGGCTTATCCCTATCTACATATTAATACTCCTGTTTACACATATGTATATTACGTATACTCGGGAATATATACTTCACACGTATCTCAATAAACTTCTTTGAACATGAAACTACCATCAGGGACATCGTATACGAATAAAATGTTCAAACACATGGAGCCCAGAGTATCGTATGTAACAACGGCAGCGTATTCGCTTGTGCACCGACAGCGCGGAACTGTCCCGTGGGTTAGTCGGTTGCGTGAATATAGGATATGTCTATCCGCATTCGTGCAGACGTGGAATTACACGCTCTTGCAGTTCGTCGTAAATGCGCCCAACATCCCGGCGTCCTCTTCTTTCTCGCTATGTATCAAGATAAATTGCGGCTTCTGCTTAGCGAGATGTACTCTTTCGTCGAACATCCGTAGAAACGAGAACATTGATCAGCTGGAAAATACGACGTGTAACATGAGAAATCCTATAGAGATATCGCACGTGAATCATGATTTTGCGGCTACCGATCTTTTTTGTTTCAACTCAAATTAACATTTATCATGCCGCGATTTACATCTAGCGGTTATACGCATTTTATTTTAACATGTAGAAAAATTTATATTTCTTGAATTATACTTCTCATATTTTTTGAATTACACTTTTTCATATTTCCTGAATTTTCTCCATATAATTTTCAATTATTATAGTTAATATTTAATAGTCGTATAATCAATTGACAGGCATAAATTCTTTTACATAATAGTAACTATAATTTTTATGTTAATATCAGACGGTGGAAACAAAATCTTGTTGGTAGGAAGAATCTCGAGAGAGACTTTTATGTATGCATTACATATGTACGTATGCAACTTTGATGGACTAAAATGCTTGGGTTGAATACGATAAACGTACGTCAACATTATTATCACTGTTGTTACTGTATTTCGTAGCATGCTATTAACGGGTTCTTTGAAAACCCACCAAGGGACAAGGTAAGGCCAGCCGACGTGACAAGAGTCATCAAGATCAAAGTGAGAAAATCGAGAGAGAACCTATCAGTTAAGGTATATTATTATAGCATTTTCTCAGATCGTCATGGTCACCGAGTCGGTTGGGGGGTCAGCCAATCAACCGTCGCGATAATCGCGACACAAAAGAAATTTTCTGTTTCCGAGCTCAAGGTTGGCCATTCAATCCCCGTCGAAAAGAGGCAAAATCAGTTGTAAAAATCGTTTCCGGAGATACGGAGTTTGTTAGCTTATGCTCTCTTCTTCTGCAAGAAAACGAATCTTCCTTGGGAACCGAATGATCCGTAATAACTGTCTACGGCTAGCTGTGTTCCTCGACTTTATGATATCTTTGCCTGAGGATGTTTACCTTAACTCCTCCTTCGTGGATATGCATGTGATGATTTTAGCATATTCCACGTATAAAAATATTCAGATTAACATCTGTCGATACATGGTCTGTAAAAATACGCTGCGAATGTCTTTTAAAATCGATAATATTACGAAACTGCACTCGACGATATGGTAGAGGAAATGTTGATGCATAGAAAGGCAAGAGAATGTCAAACTGGGAAACATATCATTATGGGTTTGTAATTAGCGTTGCGCGTTAGACCGACTACCATCTTCGTGAAGCATGAGGCGCATTGTGTTTTACTTTCACTTCCGTCGTGGTTTCTAATAAAATTACCCGTCGTAGTATTGTCGTGTGCCGAAAATCTGCAGCTCAAGCTGTGCGTCTTTTTGCAATGTAAAAGATTACTGGTGTAAAGGTAAAATGGACTTGAAATTATGTCGCATTATATACGTGATATCGTTCAACAACTAAGTCCTCAGGTATATCAGCTGTGCCTACGTCTTCCGGTTACAAATTAATTCTGGAGTTGCTCGCCGTCAAGGATCTGAACTATTATGACACCTGGAGGTGGCAAAACGCAAATCTCATTCGGTCACGTAGCGCGTAGGTGCTGCACAATATTAATAACCTTTCACAAGACCTTTATTTATATACACGTATAAAGCTCGTCCTGCGTAAGCCACGTTTTCAACCTGCTCCGAAACGCCAATTACAATGTAACTCACATCGGTACTTCGTTACACATCTTTTCTTTTCTCTTCTCCTAAACCAGCTAATTAAATG
>Ga0157364_1003485_pt1 | contig 15277 bp, 6 predicted proteins | sample AttsexASBM2_FD_111476 | JGI IMG/M metagenome (GOLD analysis project Ga0157364, IMG submission 111476) | Fungus gardens microbial communities from leaf cutter ant in Ribeirão Preto, State of São Paulo, Brazil - Atta sexdens ASBM2 | ecosystem: Host-associated > Fungi > Mycelium > Unclassified ...
TAAGTATCATATTAAACTAGCTTTTAGCTTTTAACGGAAAATCATTATCTAAACGAACAGAGTTTACAGTATCGAGGACTCGATCAGGATTGTTAATAACTGTAAATACAGCTATAGAGTTAGAGTGCACGGTGTGATTTATAGGGGCTCGACCATATGGGACCGGTCACATAGGTGGTGCCCAGTACACGACCGTCAGTGGACAGGTGAACATCGCTCATGCTCCGCCTATGGTAAGCATCTCTAAAAAGCGTCCAAGCTACTCTCAAGCTCATGTCAATGTCTTTTAGTTGCTTGTTATAAATATATATGCGCCTTGAAGTGTTAAAATTGGAGAGCCTTCGGCAACTTTTGACTTCAGCAAACCGTGTCTCTCTATTGTAATTATTTACGATTTTGATTATGGGGATATATGTATAAAGATGTATGTATTTGGAACAATATTACATATTTTGTAAATGTCTAAAGTCGCACTGATGAGATGATTATACTGCACGTTAGAGAGCGAAATTTTAAATAACTAATAGACGGTTAAATTTATTTTCATGCTAGGCGCCTTCTATTGCGGACACAGAGTAGGTACACTACGATAACATTTTCAGTTATCTCTTCAGTTTATAGAATTTTTTATTATATTTATTTTATTTATTTCTTCGGACTGATTTCAGATCATTTGCGTTTCATGTCGATCGACTTTCTCTCGGTACAGTGCTTACTGGATAGATAAAAATCTCTGCAATGCGTTACTTGCGATTCATGCTTTTTCACGACAAAATACTTGCTCATATTCAATCAGTAAACTCTGTATCGCCGCAACTATTTGTTGCAGTTTACCGCTTTGTTATGTACGCGCATTTCATTTACGTTCATTGATTGATCTTTATAAGCAAAACAATCCCAATTGTATTTACGCGAGAAATATCTTTTTTTATAGTACTACCAATCATTCAGATTTGCAACAGCCATACGTACATTTACAATGTAATGAACGTTTAAAACTATAGGTTCAACAAACTAAGGTGACATCCGTCCTATCTGAACCGCAACGTGCCTTATTATCAACTATCACCGCTGGTCATGAGGTGATTCACATCGCTGAGACAGAACTGATTACAAAGGCTCAATTACCCGAACTCGGCACAGATCCGGCGTCCTTAAGATGGATCGAGCAGACGATCGACACCCACAAACAGAATGTGGGCTCGCAGATCGCAGCGATGAACGCCGCGACCGCTCAGGTGGTCACGTTAACTTCCGGACCAGCAGACGACGTCGATCACACAGCAGTGGGAGCAGCAATTACCACAATCGCCACGAATTTACCTGAAATGACGAAAGGTGTACGAATGATAGCTGCTCTCATGGATGATGAGTCATCTGGCGAGCGACTATTAGACGCCGCCAGGAAACTATGTTCTGCATTCTCGGATTTACTAAAGGCCACAGAACCTGAAACTAAGGAGGTGAGTTTGTTGTGTCTATGAGAGAATTGCGTATAAAGTATAATACGTAACCAGTTTGCTAATGTAAAGTTAAATGTTATTTCAACTCTCCTCTTTCCTCACAGCCTTTCTACATAACATCTACGCTCTATGGACAATATGTAAGCACTAACATTTAAGCTTTGTAGCGCAATAATATTAGACCTGCTTTTACGGATGCACTAAACTTTTTTGCAAGCACTTGATCTTTATCCTACTATATCTTTGAGATGCAAATTTTGTTAATAAAAATTTTTGAATGTACATAAATAAACGTAAAATTAATCTATATTCACTGTGGCATAGTTGGCTAAAAGATGTAATCCCTTTATTTAACCCTTCACTCTTGGTAGCATACTCAATTTTTTTTTCGAAAAATAATCTTTCGAAACTGTTCTTCTTCTGTTTACTTTATTGCTTATAACTTTTTATTAATAAAAATACATACATTTATTTGATATCCTTTCGTTCTTTAATACTTGTTGAATTTTGATCGAAAAAAAATTTGTTTACAATATGTTTATTTTTATGAAAATTATAAGCAGAATTGAATATGCCATACATCATTGTGTTGTTCCTAAAACGAGGTGTTAAAATTTAAGAATTTAAAATATTTAAAAAGACTCATCAAATACGAATTATTGTTTTAAATCTTTTCGTTTATTTCTTATTTTACATATTTTTGGATGTCATGTGAATTATTCTTTGTTTACATTTTAGCCGCGGCAGAATCTATTAAATGCGGCGTCACGAGTGGGTGAAGCGTCGCATCAAGTATTGACAACTATTGGCGAGGAGGATGACTCGAACCGCGAGCTGCAAGATATGTTACTAGCGCTCGCTAAAGCCGTGGCCAATACCACTGCTGCTCTGGTATTGAAAGCAAAGAATATAGCAGCCACATGCGAAGACTCCGCCACGCAGAATAGAGTGATATCAGCTGCTACCCAGTGCGCATTGGCTACATCTCAGCTCGTAGCTTGCGCAAAAGTTGTAGCACCGACTTTACACTCGCCCGCGTGTCAGACGCAACTAATGAACGCCGTTCGCGAAGTAACGAAGGCTGTGGAACGTCTAGTTCAAGTTTGCAATGAGACGTGCAGCGATGAAAACTTACTGAAAGAGCTGAGCATTGCCGCCGCTGAGGTTAGCCGTACCTTGAACGATCTTCTTAATCACATTAAGACCGCCACTAGAGAACGCGCCAAGGAATCTATCCAGGAAGGTGCAGTGGAAACTATTTTGGTTGCAACAGACAAATTGTTCGCCAGCACTGGCGATGCCGGCGAGATGGTACGACAGGCGAGAGTGGTCGGTCAAGCTACCGCGCAGTTGATTCAAAGTATTAAAGGTGAGGCGGAAAGACAGACAGACTCAGAACAACAACAGCGTCTATTGGCGGCGGCAAAACTACTCGCCGACGCCACTGCCAAGATGGTAGAGGCGGCACGGCAGTGCGCTAGCAGTCCGCACGACGCCAAGATGCAAGATCAACTGCGTCAAGCAGCGGAAGAGTTGCGAGCTGCAACTACAGCGGCAGCAACCCCGGCGTTACGTAGAAAACTTATCACACGTCTAGAAGCGTGTGCCAAACAAGCCGCATCTACGGCCACGCAATGTATCGCGGCATCTTCTGGTGCCGGCCACCATAACACTAATCCGGCCAGCCAGGAGGAGCTCAACATGGAATGTCGCATGATGGCGCAGCAAATTCCATACCTCGTATCGGGAGTAAAGGGCACGCAGGCACAACCGGATAATTCTACGGCTCAGTTGAACTTGATAAATGCTTCCGAGCAGTTTCTGCAACCAGGCACCGCCGTTGTGAAAGCAGCCAGAGCCGTTTTGCCAACGGTCACCGATCAGGCATCCGCCATACAGCTGAACAACACTTCGCAGCAGTTGGGATCTTCGTTAGCGGATCTTCGATCGGCGGTGACGCGTGCTAGGGAAGCCTGTGGCGGATTGGAGCTTGACGCTGCGGAGGAGCTAATAAATAGTCTGAAGGATGAACTAGGCGAGTTTTATCGCGCCGTTGAGGCCGCCTCATTGCGACCGTTACCGGAAGAGACGACGGAATCAACCGCGTTGCGACTCGGTGCCACGTCGAAGAACGTTGGATTCGCTATGGCACAGCTGTTATCCGCCGCCAAGCAAGGCAATGAAAATTACACCGGAAGCGCAGCTAGAGAAACGGCGTCGGCCTTGAAAGATCTCACGTACGCCGTACGCGGTGTAGCCGCCACATCCAATCAGCCGGAAACGCAAAAGAAGGTGCTGATGACAGCAGACGATGTGATCCTGCGATCGCTACGACTGGTGAAGGAAGCTCGACGTGTACTGAAGAATCCCGATGATCCTGAGAATGAGTTCAATCTAGCTGCGGTCGCAAAAGATGTCTCCAATTCATTGAACAAATGCGTGTCCTGTCTACCCGGGCAAAGAGATGTCGATGAAGCGATATGCAACATCGATGATATGACTCAAGTGCTCAACTTGAACGAGTTTCCGCAAACAAGCAAGAGTTATGGGTAAATAATTTTTGTTGAGTGGTAATAAAGCAGAGCAATATTCTTAGAAATAGAAAATTTATTTCTTTAATTATAAACAACAAAAAAATAATAAGGGCAATAGGAAAAGTACGTTTATTGTTTCTCATTTGTAACGGAGAGGAGCCGCAGTTTTGAAACAAGCACATGGTTTTTAGAAAAAAACCTATGCAATCATAATATTGTGTCATTAAATATAAAAAGTGTAAAATATAATTTTTCAATTAAACAAAGAATATTAATAAAGGAAATGATTTGCATTCTATTTTCATGAAATGTATAATATATAGTATCAATGTACAACTTATCTCACAAGGCCTTAGGTCTCGTTACTATTAGATTTCCTTACTCGCAAAGAAAAGAGAAGAGCTTTATTAGACCAGAAATTAAGATTAAATTGGAATTAATCTAATCAAAAGAAAGAAAATTAATATCAAGTTTAGTAAACTTTGCTTTGATTCGTCAAATTTCAATACAATCTTTAGTCTGATATAGGCTTTACTCCGGCACAGAGCAGATGTGTATTGACCTTTTAATGTTATCTGATGAAAATATCTGGATCTTCAGTGGGCGCGAAAAACAAATAACATATTTCTAGTTTAGTTCATATTAAAATTACCATTGAATAGCAACAGCTGTTCTTCTAACTTTTAGTCATGTATTTTTTTTCACTATATTGATTAAAAAAAATTCTATTGCTTGCTACTCTACACATAGAAATAATTGACATGTAGAGAGATACTATTTCAATTTTTTGTACGCTTCGCATTTTTACTTTGCAGGCAATTGCAGAGTGATCTCAACAATGCTGCCGCCAATTTGAACGATGCATCATCGAATGTAGTATCATCCGTACGTTCACCCGTACAACTTGCAAATTCGTCGAAACAATTCACCAATGCTTTCGGGGATTTGTTGGGTGTGGGTATGGAAATGGCAAGTCAGACAACGGTTGAAACCCGCAGTCAGGTGGTAGTATCATTGAAGAATGTTAGTATGACGTCCAGCAAGCTTCTCATGACCGCTAAATCGATCGCAGCTGATCCCACTGCGCCAAACGCGAAGAATCAACTCTCGGCGGCGGCTCGTGCAGTCACCGATTCTATAAATTATCTAGTAGACGTGTGCACTTCAGCGGCACCCGGACAGAATGAGTGCGACAACGCTATCAGAAACATTCAATCTATGCGATCTCTATTGGATAATCCGAGCGAACCCATCTCCGATGCCTCGTATTTCGAGTGCTTAGAGACCGTCATGGAAAAGAGCAAAAGCCTCGGGGATGGTATGACTGGCATCGCGAATCACGCGAAAAAGTCGGAACACGAGCAGTTTTCCATCGCGGTTCGCGGAGTCTCCTCTTCGATTTGCGGCTTAATCGAAGCAGCGGCTCAAGCAGCCTATCTGGCGGGTGTGAGCGATCCCACGTCGGTAGCAGGTAAACCGGGTCTGGTGGATCAGGCGCAATTCCTGCGAGCAGCGCAGGCCATTCATAGTGGTTGCCAGAGTCTCGGTAGCCCGACCAGTACGCAACAGCAAGTGCTCTCAGCCGCTACTATGATTGCCAAGCATACCAGTGCGCTTTGTAATGCATGTAGACTCGCGTCCAGCAAAACTAGCAATCCAGTAGCCAAGCGGCACTTTGTTCAGTCTGCCAAGGACGTCGCCAATTCAACAGCATGCCTTGTTAAGGAAATCAAGGCGCTTGATCAAAATTATTCCGATATCAATCGCGAAAAGTGTGCGGAAGCCACGAAACCATTACTCGAGGCAGTTGATAATCTTTGCACGTTCGCGAGTTCTCCTGAGTTCGCAAGCCAACCAGCCAAAATATCCATTGCAGCTAAAGCCGCTCAGGAGCCGATCACCAGCGCTGGCAAGTCCATCATCGATGGCTCATGCGCAATGGTATTGGCGGCCAAGAGTCTCGCGGTCAGTCCGAAAGATCCGCCGACTTGGCAGCTGCTGGCTAATCACAGCAAGAGCGTCAGCGATTCAATCAAATCACTGGTAGCATCGATCCGTGACAAGGCGCCTGGTCAGAAGGAATGCGATGCTGCGATTGAGAAATTGTCGGCACGAATACGCGAACTCGACGCCGCTTCGTTGAGTGCAGTTTCACAGGCGCTAATGCCGCGCCGCGAGAATACCGTGCAGGGATTCACGGATCAGATGGAGAGCAGTGCAAGCGAGCTGCGTGAAAAATTGGAGCCATTGCGTATTGCTGCCAAGTATGAGGCAGAGAATGTTGGCCATGCCGTCAATCAGATCGCTCTTTACTCGGAACCACTCGTTTCTGGCGCAATCGGTGCCGCGTCCAATATGGTGCATTCGAAGCAGCAGATGGTATTATTAGATCAGACGAAGACCGTAGCCGAATCTGCGTTGCAACTGATTTATATCACCAAAGAATCTGGTGGCAATCCGAAGGCTGTTGCGTTACATACTGAGGTGGACGAGACCGTTGAATCCACTAAAGATGCGCTTCAAGAATTACAGAATACCTTGGAGACTATATCGACATCTGCGGGCATCGTTACTGGTCTGATCGACACGATTTCTCGTGCGATGGTGAGATTGGAGGATCATCGTATGTCCACTATCGACACTGTAGACTCTTACGTGGATTATCAGACAAGGATGGTCGAAGCTGCCAAAGAGATCGCTCGATTGGCACAAGAAATAGTAAGTAGTTTTTAATATCACAATTTTGGCAATTATAAGTACAAAGCACCTTATATACCCTTAATAATTTATTACCCGTATTAACTTGGATCCCCTCACCCTTGCAAATTGAGTTGGAACATGATCAAAAATTTAGTGCTACTTGTTCCTAATTTGTTGCTCTAGAGCGAATTTTGTTGTTCTAATCATAAGTAGGAAAAATAAAATAAAATAGGTGGATCCAGGTTGGCAAGCTTTTCAAAATATGTCAATATCCGAATTTATTGTTCACTTTAACGAATTTCCAATAATTAATTTACAATAAGAAACAATGCCTATATTGCTCGAAGCTGGATCTTCGAGTGCTTTAAATAATTTCATGTGTAATATATACCATGTTTGTAATCTCTTTGAATTATGTGCCGAAATAATTTTTCGGACTTATAAACGCAATTGAATTATTAGTAATCACAAATTAAATTGCTTAGAAATCTAATTTGATGCAAAATTGACATTAATTATTTTAAGAAGATCTTAATGTATTGAAAATTTATAAACAAATTTTGGCCTATGGTAATTAATATATAATATATATAATTAATAATATATATATAATAAATAAAGATGTATGTTTTAAAAAATGAATATTATTAGTTTACGGGAATTTGCTTTATTGATTGTGTAATATGCATTAATATCTAATCAATCTAAAGACTCAATCATAAATTATACTTATATTAAATTATTTCACTTTTTAATTTCAGTCTACCAAATCAAGCACCGACGTAGCTAGATTGGGACCCCTAGCGGTCGATATATCACACAAGTATACTCAACTCGCTCGCGATACCTCCGGAGCATCCGCGGCTGCCTCCAATGCTGATGTATCCGCCAGACTTCGTACCGGCGTTCAAGAACTCGGCCGAGCTTGCGCGGACATTGTTCGCGCCGCCGGAACATGTCAGATGTCACCCGGTGATGCGTATGCCCAACGAGAGGTCGCGGAGCATAGTAAAATCGTAACCGAGAAGGTATCGCAAGTATTAGCTGCATTACAGGCGGGCTCGCGCGGCACTCAGGCGTGCATCAATGCTGCTAGCACAGTTTCCGGAATTATTGGTGATCTTGACACCACCATCATGTTCGCCACCGCTGGTACGCTGCATGCTGAAAACGAAGGTGACACGTTCGCCGATCATCGCGAGAATATATTGCAAACTGCGAAGGCCCTGGTAGAAGATACAAAGACATTAGTGGCCGGAGCAGCGTCCTCGCAGGAACAACTGGCTGTCGCAGCACAGAACGCGGTATCGACGATTGTTCAGCTTGCCGAGGTCGTCAAATACGGTGCAGCCAGTTTAGGCAGTCAGAATCCAGAGGCCCAAGTGATGCTGATCAATGCCGTGAAGGATGTTGCATCTGCACTCGGCGATCTCATACACGCCACCAAAGCCGCCAGTGGCAAACCCATCAATGATCCCAGTATGGCGCATCTGAAAGATTCCGCCAAGGTAATTCGTTTGTCTGAAATTTCTTTTGCTTTTGTTTTTATGAGTATTTACCTGTGACGTTCTAACAAAGACAAAACTAGAAATCTATCTCGCGCTTCTGTTGTTGCCTAGCATTAATCCAATTGAATACGCTTATTCGAAAGAAACCTTGTTGTAACGAAATATTTAATTATCTCTACAAATGACATGGAGTACTATATCTGAATAATTAATTTGCTATGCACTAATTTAACAACGAAATGTCCTTCGTGGATTAAAATAATATAATAAATATCCTAAATAAAATTGTAGCGAGAGGTTTCCGTATTATATAATTTATAATTATAATTTATTTAATTCTAATAATGTTGTTTTAAATTAATTTTTTTTAAGACTAATTAGAATCTACAACGTAACTTATATATCTTTTATGGACAGATTTACGTAAGGTGATTATAAATCTTACACTCAGAGAAAAAGACATAGTAATAACAAGTGTAACAACTATACAAGTTTTATATGTAGAATTAATATAGTTGAACTTATTTTAATGCATATGGTTATTGCAACTACAAAATTTATTCAATTACGTACATTAATTGAGCATATGACGTTTGTAAAAAGAGAATAATCAACCTATGATATCTCAACAACATTGTGTTACTCACAACATCCGTAAACGATATAAAGGAACTAATGCGAAGACTCGAGTGCAAGGAAATAAGATTTGCTTGTTAACAAGCAAAACTAAGCTTATGGTAATAGATTAAGCTGGTAAATTCTTTAATGCCAATATCAATCAAGACATAGACATTGTGGTCGATTTAATATGAAGGCATTTATATGCAAAGCGTGGAAGCGTATTTCTGATCTATTAATCGAAGAATCTCCCTGATGTTAAAGATGCTGATGACTTGTTAACACCTGGACTGTAGGATCATGAAGAAGATAAAAATCGGCCTTATCCAAATTCTGATCTTTCTCATATTGTCTCTACAAAGTGAAGACTGGAATTATCCAAGCAAGAGAAAAACAGAGGATGCGTTTAAAATGTGAAGTTCGAGGTTAATACTGTGGATATCATGGACCGCCAGATGCATCAGTGTGTTCATTCTTTTAAAGCTTGTAAAAGGAGTAAAAGATCAATCCATTGTATGTCACCAATGCATATTATCATATTTCTATAACCAGATGCTGAGACAGCAAATCGAAAATTTGGCTATCATTGACAATGATTGATAATGGTCAAAAAAAAACGAAGTCGATCTCCAACTAGATGAACAGACAATTGAAAGAAAATATCTAAATTCTACATCGCATTGAGGATAGTCATTGGATAGTCGATGGTGATACATTCCTAAATGAAAACATAGAAACTACAGTCTTCAATCATACAGGAACTTCTTAAGAGAGAGAGAGAGAGAGAGAGAGAGAGATATTAATTCTCAAAAAAGAGATATTAAGTCTACATAGTATAAAACTAGTATATTTGTGTATTTAGTTGCTACCACTATATTTTTCTCTGGGTGTATAGAATTTCTGCAAAGACTAACGACAAATCTAATGTTTGTCTAATCTATTAATTCGTTAAATTTTAATAACCTTGTTTTAAACGTAACCATGAAGAATGTTTATCTTTCTTAGAGATATTTTTTGGGGTGGACTTTAATTGACTTTAATATTGAGCGTCCTCGTCTGAATTGCTTCTAACTGATTTCGTTCTCGTTCTACTAAAATCTCGCGTAGTATCTACGCAGAATTGATAGCGTTCACCGCTCTCGAACCGTGCGAGGTCGTTAGATACAGGATACGAGGGTATCCAGATCAAAGCATGACCGACGCTATTAAAGTCCACCTTGAATCGTTGTTTTCCACGTTCAGCTTCGTATCTGTATCATGTGTGTGATATGAGCAACAGGTGTTGTTTTTATATCTGGCGGACAGCATTCTGTAGAGAATTACATTGTTTGTTTAATGATACTCCGCCTGTTATACACGCTTCCTCTCACCTTCCTCGATGCGATCGAGTTCCGCGGTAATAGTGGCGACAGTAGTGCAATTGTTTGTATATCTTGAATGTTTCGACGATGCGAATGGTGGACTTTAATGCGAAAGTCTTATTGACGATTTTGATCTGGCCCGGTCCGGGATAGGTCTTAGAACAGCAGCTGCAGCAGCAGTTCGTGCATCTGAGTGACATCGGCGGCTCGGAATCGGAATGGTTCGTGTCAGATCAAGAGGAGGAGCTAATTCGTCTACTATCCACTTCCGAAAGCTCTCAACCGACTCAACGGACATCTGACTTATTATTGTTCATGTAGCCAGATTGTCGTTCCCTCCTCACTGTTGCGTTTTCTATCGCGATCTTGTATAAGATAAATACGAAATGTAGCCATTATTATGTATACAATACTTCTACGTAGATGTAGTTGTTAAATTATGTAAGGTATTAGTGAAACATGTTGCTTCTTACATTAATAGTTAATTAAAGAAATTGGTAATATGATAATCTTTTTGCACTTCCTAAAAATGGTATGTAAAATAATTTTGCCAAAATGTATTACTTTCTTTGTGTTAATGAGTCATTTATTTTGAAATCTTTCGATCTTATCAACTCTTATTATTCAGTTTATATCCGAAATGTAGAGCGAATCATCGTTGGGTACGTACATTTCATTCATAGCATTTTGTTTAAACTATTGACAGGCTTCTAATTAACGCTTCTATATAATTCTATTTATTATTTCGTTATTAGAAGAGATCGTTTGGTAGGATGTAATTATGGATGTGTGCTTCACACGCTAACTAATTACGCGTATGTTAATATGTTGCAATAGTATTTATGCAGCAATTACTTTAGTGTATTTACTCATTAGTTTAAGATCATCACTAAAATCTTAATTTATATTATATTCACTAACTACATGTTATGTCTCTCCCTTCCCCCACCCTTTCTCTCTCTCTCTCTCTCTCTTTCTCTTTCTTCCCCCTCTCTCTCTCGCAAATGTTAATATTACAAGCGCAAAAACGCTAGCAGAACGAATCTATATTGAAATTACATTCAATTTTCGTCTACAGGTAATGGTGACCAATGTAACGTCATTACTGAAAACAGTGAAGGCCGTGGAGGATGAACATACGCGTGGTACCAGAGCGTTGGAGTCTACAATCGAAGCTATAGCTCAGGAGATCCGAGCGCTCAGCAGCTCAGAGACACAGAGGAGCAACGTTACACCAGAAGATCTCGTGCGTTGCACAAAAAGCATCACCATATCAACGGCGAAGGCGGTCGCCGCTGGCAACAGTTGCAAGCAGGATGATATAATTGTCGCCGCCAATATGGGCAGGAAGTCTATCAGCGATATGCTGACCATCTGTAAGGGCGCGGCCCACAATTGCGCCGAGACCACCGAGCTGTGTGAACGTACCCTTCAGGCGGGACACGATGTTGCCATCAATTATCGGGAATTGCTTCAAGCCATCTTGCAGATATCGTCAAGATCAGGTGACAAACACACCTTGCCGGCGATCTCGCGCAAAATCGCGCAGAGCGTAACGGAACTGGTGGCGGTGGCGGAGCTATTGAAAGGCAATGATTGGGTCGACCCTGACGATCCTACGGTGATTGCGGAGAATGAATTACTCGGGGCAGCTGCCAGTATCGACGCAGCCGCCAAGAAATTGGCGAGTTTGAGACCGAGGAGAAGCATTCAGGTGAGTTTCCGTAATAATTTTGGAATAATTTGCGAAGTGATAGGCATATGTCAATAGCACGAATCATTCTAGTCTCCGCGAGATATGTTTGATTTTCTTGGTCGTTGTGAATGATCGACCGAGAATCGAACATATTATTACGGCGATTGGAGAAATCAACATTCAACAGATAAGTATTAAAAGGAGATATTTGTATACGCAATATGTATTATGTTGATACAAAAGATTTAACGCTTTCCTATTAACTTTTGTTGCATAAATGGAATCACTTAGAATTTTTTAAATAAAAATATCGAAAGACTTTTTGTCTTTTATATAGAAAAAAAGAATTGTCTTTTATATAGAAAATTTGTCTTTTATATAGAAAAAAAGAATTGAAATTAATGGATTATCTTAATTTGTAAAAATTATTTTGTAAAGATGCATGATTTTGTTTTCGTTTATTATCAAAATTATTTTTTTACTTTATTTTGTAATAAATATTTTTTCATTTAACAGGAAGCTAATGAAGATATGAATTTCGATGAAATGATTTTGGAAGCCGCCAAATCAATCGCCGCCGCCACTTCGGCGTTGATAAAGGCCGCCAGTGCCGCTCAACGAGAACTTATCGCGACCGGCAAGGTATCACGCACGCCACTGACCAGTTCTGATGATGGGCAATGGTCCGAAGGTCTGATTTCGGCCGCTCGAATGGTCGCAGCCGCTACTCACAGCCTCGTCGAATCCGCGAATGCTCTCGTTCAAGGAGTAAGCTCCGAGGAGAAGTTGATTTCCAGCGCTAAGCAGGTTGCCAGCAGCACGGCGCAACTGTTGGTCGCTTGCAAGGTCAAAGCCGACCCTGACAGCGAGAGCACGAAACGTCTGCAAGCGGCTGGTAACGCCGTGAAACGTGCTACCGATAATCTCGTACGCGCTGCGCAACAGGCTATCCAGCAAGAAGAGGATAGGTCGTTGGTCCTAAACCGCCGTATGGTGGGTGGTATCGCGCAGGAAATCGACGCGCGCTCGGAGGTTTTGCGAATTGAGCGCGAGCTGGAGGAAGCCCGAGGCAGGCTGACCGCCATTCGTCTAGCCAAATATAAGAATCGGCCGGATTTAGCTGATGGAGATGGTGACGTAGCAGGCGATCAGAGCGGCTATCAAAGTTACACTACTCGGTACGAGACGAGGGCGTACGAACCACAAACTTCGCCCATTCAGACAATGAATCATACTCTGGATCAGTTGCAGTCCACCACGCAGCACATTAGTCATCAATTTGCCGATCAGCAGAATCTGGTGAGTCCCGAGAAGGTACATTCGACGCAGAGCACCCTCGAGAGAAAGATGAAGGACAGTCAATACCGATCTACCGTGGATCATTATGGATCCCTGGACAGAAAATACACTGTCGATAGTTATCAGGACAGGAGTCCGTACATTGTCACCGAGAGGAAGATTATAACAGATAATTCACCCGGCCAGTACAGTTCAATTGAGCGAAGAATCAATCAGGAGAGTTACGTTGCGGACAGAAAACACACGGACGGAATCGTTTCCTATCCGCCGCCTCAACACATCTCGTATGCGACAAAATCCCCGACCCCCAAGATCGTTCAGGAACAGATCGCCGAGGATCGAAAGTCCCCACAAGATCAACTGAAGTATCCAACTGATCGGTTTTCAAGCGTCAGTCCGATGAGTACATTCCGTTCCGAGAAGCAAGTGGACACTCAACGATTCAGCAGCGGTATCCCACAGCATCAGACATTCAAGAATGTTGAGAGTAAGACCATTCCCGGTCACAAAATTGAGACTATCACTACGAAAGTATATACGTCCACGCCCGGCAAGAATATTAGTAGCTCCAACTATGAGACTACCGAGGAGACCAAGCAATACACATCCGGCAACGAGCTGTCGACATTCAAAGGCAGCGATAACATCGAAGAACGTATGATGAAGCAGTCAATGCATAAAGTCACGGAGAAGAAGACCGTCACCATGACATTGTCGAGTCGACAGGAATCCAACACGAAGACTTTCCGTTACGAGGACAACCAGTGAAAATAAGAAAAGCCCTCTGTACATAATTAGAAGCGGTAATTTTGTCCAGAGATGAGATCTTAAGAAAAATGACCTGTCTAAATTCGAGCCTAAAAAATGCAATATAAAAACTGCTAAAATACAGATAAAATTATTTTAATACAATAAATAATTTTCTCACTATTGAGAGAGATTAACGCTTTTAAATCAAGATTGAAATGAGAATAATGCAGTGGTGGTTTTTGTCGAATAATGACAAAGACGAGCTTCAACAAGGACCTCACCAATTTGTCGAGAATCTGTTTCTCGTTAAGAGCGTTTAAATTTATCGCATTTTCAAAACAAGGAAATGTAGCAGAATTATTTATTAGTGAAACGATAGAAAGTGTCCTTAGATACATGTAATACATGTGCTTTCAATCAATAGCCTTACGAATGTATTTAACATTGGATTTCACGATCATGAGTCATGGATCGTTTTTCAATAGCCATATGATTGATCTTACGAGACACAAATTGATATAATATTATATCAAATATAGGAATGCTGATTGTTCGCTTTCATAGTAAGTTTTCTGTTTTTTTTTTCTTTGCTTATACATTTATTCGAAGATGATAGGAGATATTATGTGCTTGATTTAATATAGAATTAATTTTATGTTTATTCATTTTATGTTTAAGAACCACTGGATTAACAAGAGAAGCAACATATCAGTTAATTTTATTAATTTTTCCGATGTCGCATGGTGTCGAGATGAGCCCGGCGACGCGCCACTGCTATTAACACTTTCTGTTTTCTCGATTAATTCTCCCTTTCTGTCGTTTTATTACGTCTCTATTCTGAAGATCTTTCAGACTCGCCAAAAAAATACTGATTCTTTATCCTGATACTTTTCTTCTAGCGCGGTTCTACAGTATGGTTAATTTGTGAGCGGTAGCTCGTTCTCAAATTAAATTTATTAATTGAATTTATTAATGTCGGTGTTAGCCCAACTAATGCTTCTACGAGTGATCGATTTAGTGCAATTAGACCAGTGGCACTAGAAGATGGAAATAGTAAAATTTAAGTGATAAATAAACCAATTAGTCAAGACTTTATACAATTTTCGACAATTTTTAACTGTAATTGCCCTGGTGAAAAATAATTTTCTTCATATAATTTTTGAGAATTTCTAATTTACAGAATTTGTATATAATCTTACTTCAAAAATTTCTCATTATTTTACACATATTGAAATACAAAAATGCTCAAAAAATTTATATTTTTTTTTAGAATTTTTTATATATATAGAGGAGAAGATGTTATTACGATCTTTGTATATATATATATATATATATATATATATATATA
>Ga0157364_1003487_pt1 | contig 15276 bp, 6 predicted proteins | sample AttsexASBM2_FD_111476 | JGI IMG/M metagenome (GOLD analysis project Ga0157364, IMG submission 111476) | Fungus gardens microbial communities from leaf cutter ant in Ribeirão Preto, State of São Paulo, Brazil - Atta sexdens ASBM2 | ecosystem: Host-associated > Fungi > Mycelium > Unclassified ...
ATGTGTGTATGTTTGTGTGTGTGTGTGTGTGTGTGTGTGTGTGTGTGTGTGTGTGTGTGTGTGTGTGTGTGTGTGTGTATTCTTCACACGCAAAAAAGTTTTAATTTATAACTCTAAAATTATTGGGAGTATAAATTAGTTCGGTCCGTTTTTTTGTGTTCAAAAATGCATTTATTTCAAAACAAAATGAATGAACAGATCATTAAAGTATTGTCTGCCTACTTTTTCCCATCTCTCAATTTTCGAATTCCATCTCGAAAAAATGACGTCTTTGGAGGCGATCCAATTTTGGAGCCAATTTTCGATTTCTGCGAAAGAAGTTAACCGGTGACTTGCCAAATCGTGCTGCATCCTTCGGAACAACCAGTAATCAGAAGGAGCAATGTCCGGAGAATACGGCGGTAAAATCCCATACATCTCATTTGAGCGTTTCCAAATATTTTTTTACGATTTTAGGCGACATGAGGCCGAGCGTTGTCATGAATAACTTTATCATGTCTTTGCTCGTATTCCGGCCGTTTTTCTCGCAATGCACGACTCAAACGAATCAATTGTAGCCGATACCGATCGCCTGTAATGGGATCGCCAGATTTCAACAGCTCATAGTAAACAAGACCCTTTTGGTCCCACCAGATACAAAGCATGATCTTCGAACCACGAATATTCGGCCGTGGTGTTGATGTTGAGGTCGATGGCAACGATTGACCGAGCTTAGTGTAGTATTTTTTTTTCTTGGAGTTGTCGTAGGCAAGAGAATATCCACTTCTCATCTCCAGTCCGATGCAAAAAACCTTTTCTCTGTTCTCTTTGAATCAGCTGTTCGCAAGTGAAAAATCGTCTTTCAACGTCTCTCGGTTTCAGTTCCTAAGGAACTCAATTTCTTTGTTTTTGAATCATTCCCATGGTTCTCAATCGTACAGAAACGCTTGTTGAGTTATCCCCAATGATTCTGCAAGCTTCTTCTCTTCTTGCGTTTGACTCTGATCTTGTTCGAGTGATGCCTCTAATTCTTTTTCTTCGAATTTTTTTGGCTGTCCAGAGCGAGGCTTGTCTTCAACGTTGAAATCTCCATCCTTGAAACGTCGAAATCATTCCCTACATGATCCCATTCACTACATAATTTATCAGTTGGAGCAGTATCCATAAACTTGGACAAGCATTCGATGGGCTTCAGCTGCACTTTTCTTCCAATTAAAACAGAAAATCAAAACCTCCCGCAAATGCTGCTTGGCTAAAATTCGACATTTCAAACACAGTAAAAATCAAGGTTTTTGTATGAAACTCAAAGCGATATAAACTGTTATATTTTAATGTTATTAGCAGATGTTTAATCTCTCTGAAACCGCCAAAATTAGCTGTCACTATGAACCATTCACAACAGCTGGAGCTATTTTTAGGGAAATGGATCGAACTAATTTGTACTCCCAATATTTACTGTATACAAATATCCCATTGATATTATCTAGACAAATATTTATTAAAATTTTGTAAATTTTTTTTGTAGTATAGAATCTTACTATAAAGAATAAAATCTCATCCTTAATTGAAAATTCTGTCTTTCTTTTTCAAAAGTGATAAAATTTTCACTTTTTAGAGTGAGATTCCAAAAAATTTAAAGTACACATCAAGTAGACCATATTAAGTCTTATGTTAAAATATAATTAGTTGAGTTTTCTTTTTACACTTTGTACACAATGATCTTTAAAAACAAGGCTATTTATCATTTTTCAGAATATCATACGGTAGCAATTATAATTTAATAATAAATTTTCAATGGACATCATTTATTGTCACAGTATTTAGCATTATATAATGTAAACAGGTGTCATACAATGTGAGTACACCGTCCAAGCCGACCTTAAACCGTATCGTTAAAAATCTTATGAATATGCATCACTCGCGTAGACGTGCTTACGTATGCGTGCGTGTTTTTTTTGTGATAAAAAAATAAAATAATAAGATTTATTAACCAGAAACTAGAATCATCAATAACATAAACTAAAATTATTAGCTTTGTCACAAACTTAATTGTTTATAATTTAAATATTCTCTTGTATATACATACAAAAAGATACACCTGGAATGCTTTATATATTGAAGAAATATTAATTATTGCATTCTGTAATGGCAAAACTTATTACAATCAATAATTTCAAAATATGTGAATGCCTAACGTGGTATGTTATTAATTTAATCTTCATTATTTCATGAATTTATTATATTATGTATTTGTTTTCATCGAGATCGATTTCCTTTGTGACCTCCATACTGGCAACAAACATGCGCATATGATGTAATTGTTCATTCAATTTAATTTTAATATCCTGATGCTTAATACAGCAAGTATTTGTTGGATACGAATAAATATGATAAGAGACGAAGTATGTAATTAAGCTCTTTATGTCGAAAATATATAAATCTGATCTCGATTAAATATTCCTCCGTGCAAATATCTCATCGCGCGATTTAGGCGCTTCATTTAATTAATCAATTAATTTATCGCTGGCGACACTGTGTTTGCCAATGTGATCGACGATATGGCGACGCGCGCGCGCGTTGGAATCTTTTCTGGGTGCGATATTAGGTGACCCGTAAATTTCCTTCGGGGATCGCCGCTGGAACGTTTCCATCGGCAAAGTACAAGTCACAAAAAAGCCTCAACATTGGTAACGTAATTGGCTGTCGAATCGTCGCCGAGGGCCGAAGATTTATGCGTACTTTTTATTCAGAGCCGCGTTTCTCCTAGCGACGATGAGGATTCACCGGGAGAATTGAGACTTTTCCATGGAAATTACAATCGCAATTAGGCTCTAATATGCATAGATTGAAATTCGATCGCAATTGGGATTGGGTCTGCCAATGAGAATAAGCGATAATAGCATCTTACAAATTATTCCTTTATTATCATTTTGTCATTCTGGCTTGCAATAACAAAGCTTCTCGTAAACAAATTTCGCTAATGAAAAATTAATTTCAAATTATCTCACTAAGTCAAATGGAATTTGAATATAAAAACCCCATCGTGCATTAAGTCACTGTGCAGTCTTATATACGTTTATTAAAATGAAAAATTGAAATAAAAACGTTAATGTTCTCTACTATTATGAAAGAAAATATTATATTTTAATTTGACCTTTCTGCTCACGAGGATTTCTTTAACATTATTTTTATGATTTATTTTACGATAGTCATAGGAAAGTAATGAGTAACAATTTTTTAATAAATTAAAATTTTTTATTATTAAGAAATATCATCTTAATCTACAGACTTTGTTGATTTTTCTACGTAATTTTAATTTTTTGTATACATTTTTCCCACCGTTCTAGAAGTTTATATATTCTTTTGTAGTAAAACTTCCAGTTGCCAAGACGGTGATGCATTGCTTTGTGGATTGCCTCCGTATTGCTGTAATTTCATTTATAGTCACACATCTGTTTGCCTTAACGACTTCATCAACTCTTTTTAGAAAAATAAACAAAAGTCTGTAAATTAAGGCCCGATCTCATCAAATAAGATTAACTTTAATTTACTGTTTATTTTTTCTAATTCTTAGAATTAGAAAAAGATAAAGAATAAATTAAACCGAGATTATAAAAGTAATCTCATATTAGTAGAAGCGGACCTAAGATGATGTATTTTGTTTTTCAATAATAAAACATTCTAATTTCTAAAAAAATTGTTGCTTACTTATTTTCAGTATATTTCCTCATTTGTCTTATAACATTTGTCTTATAACATTGAGTTTTATTTTATTATTAATTTTATTATTATTTACATGTTTTTGATGTTTCCATAAATGCTATTATTGCCAGCACACTGATATTTGAATAACGTGTATAATTCTCGATGAATTATTTCCATTGTCATGCAAAGCATCTTCGAGCAAATCTCGCATTTGATCCTAACGACTCTACGTAATATGTGGCGCGGTAATTAAGAGTTTTTTGCTTGCTGTAAAATGTATTCACCCTGGTATAGAGAAAGTCACGGTCGGAAAACCGCAGGCGGAACTCTGATGATGATGGGGCGGAATCGTAAGGTGGAAAGGTTTCCGAGGAACGGATTGCGGGAAAGGCGAAAAGCAACTGCAAAAGGAAGCGATCCCAGCAAAGAAAGTAGAAGACAAAAGAGTCTATTTGGCTGCACTCTTGATGTTGTGATCAACCAGACGGGCAAAATAATGATTCGGTATCCTTGACGAGAAAAGTCTGTGCTCTTCTAAAAATATCTCAGGGAATGTCATCGCGCGATTAATTCCAACATTGGAGAAATTTGATGGATTGTTCTATCGGTGTAATTTTTTACGTCACGAACATTCGAATTTCACAAATTACTCTGAACGTTTTGTTTGTCTCCGCATGTGATACTCGTATCAGTGAGTTTTTAACAGCCTCGTTTGAAGTAGAATACGTGAGGTAAAAGGGACAAGGTCGTGCCTACGATTTCTTCAGTTCTGAGATCTAAGTGCATGACGTGGGACACATGCATACACGTACACATACATGTGTACATGTGCAAACGCAAGAGCTATGTCAAGCAAGACGTTTCGCTTACATCTTACTCCTTTCCCTGCTCACTCTTCACAAAGAAATGACATGGCAAAGAGATGCTTCACGTGAAACTCTCGCCTTGCTTTCGAAGATGTCGTGAGACGAGCGCGGCGAATTCTTTTTTTTTTCATTGCACTTTTTCTCGCTCAAGATATGGAAGTCACATCAGACCTTTTACCAGCGACGTCGCAGAAAGGCGCGCCATTTCAATCAACAGTTTTCGCGATATTACTCCCTAAAATTCCATTCTAGAAACTTGACTCACTTATTAAATTTTAAATTGTACTAGATTTTATTTAACGCCCACCGCCCGTTTTCAAGCTATGCGCATAAAATGCTCAGATCATATCAGGACAAAATGAAGTCTTAGACAGAACGAAGACAGACGTCTTAAACGACAGAACGGAGAAACTCGTTCCATTTAGAGTTTATTAGTCATTTTATGATATCCCTTGTGAAACATATAATTAAAGTAAAAAATATCAATTTTACTTCGCACAATCTTAATGAGCTTTTTTTCGAACTATGTTCTTTATGCTGCGAGAAAGTTATTGTAATAGTTTCAGGTTTCAAAATTAGCGTAAGCTGTTTTTATTTGCGATCTAATTTATCATGCTTTTTAATTTATGTTAAAAATTCAGTGATATATATATATATATATATATAAAACACTCACACGTACAATCTTTATTGATTATGTTAATTTTTTTATTGTACCAACGGCATATTTTATTAAAAAAAGAACTTGTTTTTTTTATTTAATTTTTTTGTACTTTTTTTCTATCTATTATGAAAATATTTTTGAAGAATATTTATATTATACTGTTTAAACTATTTTCATAAAATGTAAAGCATAATTTTGTCGTTTGGACTAATTATTAGTATACTTATGTACAAACGTTTAATTATAATAAAGAGTACTCTCTAAATCTGAATCAGTGGATAATCACTAATATCAGTGCCAAGTATGTTACTGATAATCAATGAATTAAATGTAGATTCCTAACCTAGTTAATTTTTATCATATGAACTAATTAATCTTGTTTTAATGTTTAAATTCAATGATATTGGAATATGGTATTGGAAGATTAAAATTAACATGCAAATATCAATATTTTAGTTATGTTCAAGTATTTTTCCTTTTTTTTTGTTGAACTGATTATCAGTGCCAAATACCATATGCCACTGAGTAATTAGTGATTATCCACTGATTCAGATTTAGAGAGTAATTATGAGAAACATTTTTATCAATATTTTGGCCAATCTGACGACTATAAATTTATAAAATTTTAAGCAAAAATAATATATTTTTAGACTGTTTTTAATTAAATCCTTTAATATTAATGGATAAAAGTATGTTGAATTAAATCACAGACCATGTAGTTTTTAAAGTTAAAAAAATGATATTTTGTATAAATTAATAATAAAAGCATTTCAAAAATAGACTTTCCTTACATTAATGTTGGTTATTATTAATGCATGGTTATTAATAATGATTACATAATAAATTCTCAAAATTCATTTCCAAGCGAGTGAATGCGATGGCAATCATGCTGATTGCAATGGCAACCAAGAATGGCGTATTAAACGATCAAGAGAAATAGGAGAATAGAGCATAAATTTACTGGCGGAAACATGTCGGACACAGGATGCAATACTTGTTTGTTGCGTCGTATGCGGATATAGTGTTGCGTTTGTTCGTACGTTCGTTTTCCAGAACGATCAATTGGTTGCAATTGAAATGCGATATTTGTTCTCTAATTGGACTGACACTTTTTATTCTTGCTGCTGATATTTTTACCGTGTCAAACAAATGTCAAAAGGGAGAGAAATTGTCTTAGGCATAATTTTGTACAAAAGAAGAAATAAATCTTTAAAGTAATGTAAAGATTGTTAACGAGAAAAAACGTTTATCCAGAAAAGATTGTAAAATTATACCGAATTATTTGTTTATTTCTTTAATATCGTAAAATTTTTTTTGTTAAATTATTATATGATTTTATATTTTATTATAATTGTATCATGACAAAATCAATATTTGTGATAACATCACCAAACGACCGTACATATTAGATGAGATTTCTACGGGTACATGGAACATTATATCTATGATTTGTCACCCTCTCGCACATAAAACTTCAGAAGACAGCACTTCCGGAGCGAGTACGTTCTGACTGCCACAGACGAAAATATTTTATATGTCGCGATAAGGTAACGACCCTCTTTCGGGGTTTTCCAGCCAAGACTAACGAAGTTCTCCGACAGTCCGGAAAATCGAGTGCCCGAACTGCTTTCCTTCGTCTTTCATCGACCTGAATTCGCGTCGTCGCGTATTGAAACTCAGAAAGAAACAGCGCAGACTACAAAACTTGCTCGGTTGAATGTCTCCAGGACTAATGATTTTCCCATGCACTTCGATTGGTTTCGTCATTTCGTTTCAACGGTAACAAAATATTTGCTTTGCTTTCGATTTCGTTTTGCCGTGTTGGTAAAATGCTTTCACGTCTCTGCATTTCGAACTACGAAAATTCATCATCAGTTAGATCTCTCTCTTTTAGTTCTCATTTAGCCAATTCTCGCTGTGGTTGAAAGAATCAACAGTAAGAAGGACTTATTTGAAGAATTTATTTGATTTATTTTGAGTATTTTTGCGGCTCACTTATATGTATATTTACTAAAGTTATATAACATATAATTGTTTGAGAATAAACGCATATTGAAATTAATTACTTTAATTTACATTTATTACTTTTATTGCTTTTAAATGCAACGCAAATATAATATCAATAATTAAACTAAAATTTTTCAATTTCGTTATTTTTTGAATCAACAAAATTTTAATATTTTTTTATATTGTATACTGATCAAGTTTTATAAAAAAGAATTTCTAATTAGATATAAAAGTTAATATTTGTGGACAAACGAAATTCTGGTAATATTATAATACGATTAATATACCGTTCGACGAATTTTTGTTTGTCAACTTTTTTTCATGACCTTTTTGAATGCTCCGGTATCAAAATAAGTCATCCATAATTATATATATGTACATTAAATTTTTATTATGTTATTAACGGTATCAGATATTCGATTTTGCAAACATATCGAAAATTTACATTTATATCCGGAAAAATTATTATAGTCTTTTAATTAATCAGAGCGATAAAAACAGATATAGGTGTCTGCAGCATGCGATTCTTTAAATTAGATCGTATTTCGGCTTATATCCTCGGACAGTCCCGAATTCGTCATGCGTTTTCGTGAGTGTGCGTGTTTTCCGGTCGAATATTTTTTGATTAATTATTCGAGAAGATCGCGTGGGAAACGTGGTCTGTTATCTAAATTATCCTTCCTCTGACGAACCACTTGCAAACGACATGAACTGTAGCGGTCAGAGCAGGAAAGCACGAATGATTTCCGTTCCTATTGTAGAAACCGCGCTATTGTTTCACTAAGTTGTCAGAAACTCTCTCGCTACTATGCTCTAGCAGTTTCGTTCACTCTTTCTTCCCTTCTCAAAACGTATTTTTGGCAGAAGAATTCTGAATCCTGAAACACGGATGAGTTTATCGGGTGAGGCCACAAAGCGAGCTTAACTTCCGAAAATAGGATTTAGTTCTCTCCCTCTTTCTCTCTTTCTCTTTCTGGTAAACGAACAATCTGATATATATAATCTGTTTAGAAACTTTTCTTCAACTGTAGGATTCTTAGTCAATGCAAAGTCGATTTTTCTTCAAAGTATTGGGAAAATAATATTTTACTAAATGATTAAAGAGAGTACATTATTTTTTAAATTAATATTAGGCATTTATTCTATATGTAATGTATCTAATATAAAAATTAAATATTAATAATATTTTTTGATAATATTTTAATTATATTTTTATGTATAAATATCTTAATTTGATACATCAAAGTTAGTATGTAAATATCATTTACTCGAAATGACGAAGACTAATTTTCGAGTATAAGTGGTAATTTAGCGAATGGCAGACATGTTACGTGATCTACGCAGAGTGCATACACACTTGGAGGATTTACAGCGTAGCAACATACGAATCTGGATTTATGTCAACGGCGGCAGCATGCCTCGACGTTGCGTCGTGTATCTATGCAAACAGCAAAGTCCGCTCGTATAGCTTATTCGATTCCATTAAGTACAGCAGAAATGTTGAACGTACGAAATGTCGGTATCAACTTAGAAGTAACATCACGTTTCCATGCAACAATTCTTATTTTAGTATTAAGGCCAGTTAAATTTTATTTGTAGCTATGAAATATAAGCGTAGACTAATTATTATAACACTTTCAATCGCAAGATTTTTATTATATTTATCTAATTGATTTTAAACGAAATAATTTATATATTTGAATGTATCTCTCTGTAACTTTTTATTTATTATTTATTCCTTTATTAAAGATTCTAATATAATGTACAAATATTTTATATCGAAAAATGATTTATATTAAAATAAATTGATAAAAACTAAAATAAAGAAAAACGAAAAGTAAAGTATGCTTTATGCATCAAGGAATATGACAATCTTTTAAATATATAAAAAGTTCGTGATTATATTATTATCATCGATAAATCACATTATTATGTTATATTATTAAAATATTTAAGGATTAATAAAAAAAAATTTCTTTACGTTTCGATACAAATTTTCTATTACGATTTACTTAATTAAAATTGATAAGCTTGATTTTCTGAGATTTAGATATATATTAGATACTGGAAATTTATATGTTTATTTATATACATATACGTAAAAAAACATACAAAATATAAAAGATATTTATGCTTTTAAGCAACATATAACCGTCAAAAAAGTATAAAAAATATAAAATTGAAAAGAAAATGATCTTAAATATATTAATTGTTATAAATGATATGAAATTATTGCAATATTAAACAATTTACAATCCTTTTAATTTATATGAGAATTTTATATAATTAAAGTAAAGAGTAAAAATTGTTGACGTGTCCGGATTATATTAAAATATGTATTTTTACAAACTTTTTAGATTGTTATTCTCATTGCATATAAATTGGAATTATTCTTATATTCTTGGAACATATGTTTTTTTATATTTTTTTTTTAAGAAATATTTCTTTAAAACATTTTTTTATGTTTATTGTATTTATTATATGTGTCAGTTATTAAGTTTATCGTATTTTCTTATTATGTTTATCATATTTATCGTTAACGTTTAGTAAAATAATACCAAAATCTATCATTATACCAAGGTTTATCATGCCAAGATCTACTATGCCAAGATCTACTATGCCAAGATCTACTATGCCAAGGCATATGGTGCTCAGGTTTACTATGATCTTCGCTGCATGAAGCAAAACAATTTGTTTCGTTCCGTATTGCTTTTATATTCATAGCGAGAATGCGGAAGTTTGTTTCATTTAAATTTAATGTATTAGTAATAACTTTCTGAATTCTGTTTGTTAAAACTATCAGACTTTTTCCATAATTTACAACTTTCATTCCACTTGCAAATTGTAATAAGTCGGAATTTTGCGCAATGACCTCCTAAAAATTAATATTTGATTTTACAAGAATTAAAATTGTACTAATAATTACTTTCAAGAATCGAAATAATGTTAATAGAATATAAATATTCGAAATAATTTGTTACCGAATAATATAATATATGTGAAAAGAAAATGCGTTTAAATATCTTACTGTGTTGGTAGAATGAAATTCTTTTCCAGTATCTTGGCATAAAATGGATGTTTCCGGAATATTGCTAAAAAATATTGCGCATTGCTTGGATGCTATCGGTCCTGTTTGGCCAGATAATGTTCCCGCTAGTTGAGTTAGTTTATCAATTTCACTTTGGCTTAGGTCTAAACATTCTTGATGAAGATTACACAGATCCATTTTATATATTTCCTTTCCCGCTAAGGGAGCATAGTACAACTCTAAAATATTTGCAATGGAAATATTAATAATCGCAAAGCCTTAACAGTATTACATTACTTACTGACAAAGTTTTTATTTTCTTATCCTTAGTTAAGTAAATATGTATAAAGTAGATAAGAAAGTAAAAACAAATAGAAATAACGATTCAAATATCAACTTAAAAATGAATTTTTTAATTGTAGTAGTTTAGTTTTTTAGTTATCATATATGGACATATGAGTTTATATAACAATTGAAATAATGTTTTTTGTGTCAAAAATAAGTAAGTAGTTACGTTTATAAATAATTGTTAAACCGAGAATCCCGTCTTCCAAATAGAAAGTTTGATTTTCTATCGTAAAATTGGCATCAGTCGGTTTCATGTAATTAGATTCGATTCTGCAGAAGCCAAAATTTTCGTTGTAAATAGCCAAACCATAACCTTCTACGTCAGCCATAAATACCTGTGAACATATTTCTATATTAATCTATTATATAATTAATATAATAATTGCATTTCGAATTAAGTCACATTATACTAACGGTCGCATCATTTATATGTTTGCAATCTGAAACATAAGCAAGTGGTGTTACGAGTAATCCAGTACCATTTTTGTTGTTAGCGATGTGAGGTGGAATGCGAATACGTTTAACGAGCATATTATTTTTTAAATCGAAGATCAATAGTTGCGGAGGACAAACGGCATTTTCTCCAATTTTGCCACAATCCAGAACGAAGATATGATTACATTTGATCTAATGAAAAATGTAGATGTGCATAATATATAGTAATACTAATTATATTTATAATATAATATTATAGTTATATATCGCTTTAAAAAATATTAATGCTCACAGACACTCGATATACACTTATAATGCCATTGCAATCATTTTCATTATACCATGACCAACTTGGATATGGATCCAAAAGTGGACCTCCTGGTCCTATTTCGTCAGATACTGTCATCAGACTAGCTGGTACTCCCTGTTCCCTTACCGAAGTAACGAATATTCTACCATCTACAAAAATTATACATACTACTATTCAATATGTTTTATTGTAAATATATTTTTATATTGCAATAGTACTATTCTTATTATTTTATCAATATGTTGAATATATTGTTGATCATGACGTCCATATTAAATACTATGTTCATAAATTACGTTTACTAGAAAACATATTTATGTTTCAATAAAAAAGAAATATAATTATATTTGATATAAAATATCATCAAATTTAGTTAGCTTACTTTGAATATTATTAGCCTACCTCGAGCCTTGTCCACGTCGTATAAAACACATGAATTAGGATTATAATTGCCAGAATTTATCGCATCCTCCCTTTGGTTCTCACTTTCCCAAAGAAAATCAACGTATTTCCAATCGTACTCATCTTTTAGATTAACACCAAAGCTTACTGTTACGGTTGTCAAAATTGATATGACAAATAAAGGCTTCATTTTTAGTGAATAATTATTATAAACATATAGCTATTATAAGCAGAAAAGTAACACAACTAAGCTCTATTAATAGATACGCATTTCGCAAATACAAATCTATTAATGGTAGGTCGCACGATGTTAGTCAATATTTACGGAAAGTTTACAACTTAATATATATGAAAATACTTCACAGGAAATTCTCACTATCACCAGCAATAAACAATGCGACCTCGCTTAAAGTCGTTTTTTCATTCATGTTATTCATGACACTTTGTACAGGTAATATGCAAAATGTTTTTTATCAATAGGACTTTCAGAAATGAAAAGTATTTTTTATATAACTATATTTTATTTTCTTTGTTTTTTGTTTTACAATATTAATAATATATTAATTTTAAAATTGCATACTAGTTATATTTTTATTTTTTATATATATGCTAAAATTAATGATACACGGGTTTACCATGGTGATTATATAGCTAAAGCAAAACAATTTGTTTCATTTCGTATTCGATTCCTATTCAATCGGAGAAATTTATCTCGTTTAGATCTAATGTATCGTTAAGCGCAACCTGAAGTCTGTTTGATACGATTAGAGTAGATTTCCCGAAGTATTTCCAACTTTCAATGCAGTCACATATTGCAATTTTTATTTATCAATAAATTCTTGAATAATGGAGAGTAATGTATTTATTATATAAGAAATATAATGAATATAAAAATATAATGTGATATAAAGACAGTATCATTTATCTTTCTATATAGCAGAATGAATGTTTCTGAGATATTGCTAAAAAATATCATATTATCCTTAATTGCTGTCGGACTCCTTTAGTTAGATAATATAGAGTAACTTCGGTATTATACGCTGTACCTATGAACAATTTAATTTATTAAGTATTATTACTGTTTAAAGTAAACGAACTATATCAATAAAAAAAACTTTTGTACTGTGTATTATGAAAAAAAATAATGGAAATCCGAAATATTTATATTTCGTATTAAAAAATGAACTTTTTTAAATCCTTGTATTTTTGTCGTATATCCCGTAGGAGTGGGATATACCGCTACTCACAGAGGGAAGGGGGCTCATGAAAAATTTACAAATAATGCATATAAATAAGTCGTAAAATGGCACAATAACTTATAAAATGCGTTTATAAAGTTTTATTAAGAAATAAGAATGATAAATATGTATATGAAATAATAAATAACAATTACAATCTTTCTACATATATTACAAGTGTTATGACATGAAGTACATATTTCATGTAATGCGTTTATTGAATTTAGTGCACTGAATTCAATCTGCCCACTTTGTATACTTTGGGCATAAATTCCGCTCGCTAAAAATGCTATATATCCCAAACAGGTGGGATATACAAGACAACAAACTAAATAAAGAATACAAGAGCAAAGTATTTGCTCTTTTGTTATACAACATGCTTTACTATTTCTCTACATTCATTTATCACGAAATAATCACTAAGTCTTTTGCACGTCCTACAGTAATCATTTTATGTAGATTATAATTTATGATGGCGTTACTCAACATAGTGACAAATCGATTCATAATAATTTCATTAATACTAATAATAAGAAATTGAAATCATAATACGATACTAATATAACATAAAGGTATGTAGCAGAATAGTTGTGGGAAAATTACCCCCCCCCCTCCTTCTATTTTTTCTGACTTTTACGATGTAAATCCCAGCGCGGCGTATTTACCGGAGTTACCCTAACTACCTGTAGTTAATCTGTTAGTTTCAGCATGTTATATTATATAATTGTCAGATTCTATCGCGTTTTCAACTCTTACATCGAATCTTTCCACAGACAATGAAGATAGATACTTCCATTTGTTTATAGATCTTCTAATTCAACATCAAAGCTTATATTTATGATTGTTAGAATTAATACAATAAGTAAGTAGATACATCATTTTCAGTATAACATGGTAGAATATTCATTACCATGATTAATAAAATGATTGAGTTTTAGCAATAGACTTTATCACATATATCGTAAGAGTGAATGTAGTAATAGACAGCTTGTGCAATATTAGACAATATTCATGGCAGATTTATATAAAAGCTATTGTAAGTTTGTAAGTTTATATAGAACGCGCACATATGCAGTACTTATTTATAATATTTTTAGTAGAATAATATTTTTAGTAGTTCTTTATACAATACAATTAATAGTTAAAAATTGTAATGTTTAAAGTCATGTGAGTTAGCACTATTGATAATAATAATTGTATGTATAGTGAGTGCAAAAAATATTTGTACAGAGAAAATATTTAAAAAAAAATCTTATTTTAAAAAATATCATCCAGCAAGAAATGATTCATTGAATTGATGTTGAATATCGATACGAAATCATTGAATATCGATAATTTCGATCAATTTGACGTCACTTCGATATCTAATTACATCTAATAAAACGGTTATTTCTTGTTGGATAATTAACAATTTATTCATAAAGAATAAAACAATATGTTTCTTAAAGATATATGTACCAAGAAAATGTGTTCATTATAAGAAATATATTATCTTAAAAATAAGCGAAAATAAAAAATTGTATTGTTTGGACAGTTAAAAAGTATTCATATAATCGAGAAATTTAGCTTCTAAAAAATCAAGAATACACACGGAGCTTTGTTTGTGTTACAACAGAAAGTATTTGTTGTATAAAATTATTAATTAATATTAATTTTCTATAAATAAGTTTTTTTTTTATAAAAAATGTCTTCGTACTTTTCACTGTATCTAACGCATAATATGTTATCTTATCAATGAGTCCTTGGAGTATGGAAGATGTCGCGTTTTATTATATAAGAAATACGCAGTGAACACAAAAATATTGTCAGGTAAAGATAGTACCATTAAACTGTCCAATCTTTATTTATAATTTTTTTTACTATTTATGTAAAAATAATTGCAAATTGCGTTTTGTTAATCCCTAATCTAAATTTTAAATTCCATTTAAATTTTAATTCTATCTAAATGTATCTTATCCTAATTATTTAAAACATTCAAACGTATTTTGTTCATTTAAAACATTTAATTCAACTATTTTATCAATGGAATTTTAAGAACAAAAAATACCGCGTTTCTTATACAATTATTTAATATATTTTTTCTTTTTATTTTTAATTGTTAAATAAGAGGATAGTATAACTTTAAATAAGGATATTATGCAATTATTTTATTATTAATAATGTATTATGTTAATTTTGATAGTGTGTGTGTTTGTGTGTGTGTGTGTGTGTGTGTGTGTGTGTGTGTGTGTGTGTGTGTGTGTGTGTGTGTGTGTGTGTGTGTGTGTGTGTGTGTGTGTGTGTGTGTGTGTGTG
>Ga0157364_1003488_pt1 | contig 15275 bp, 2 predicted proteins | sample AttsexASBM2_FD_111476 | JGI IMG/M metagenome (GOLD analysis project Ga0157364, IMG submission 111476) | Fungus gardens microbial communities from leaf cutter ant in Ribeirão Preto, State of São Paulo, Brazil - Atta sexdens ASBM2 | ecosystem: Host-associated > Fungi > Mycelium > Unclassified ...
GTGAAGTAGTATATATTAGGTGTAGTAAAAAGAAATCCATTATTTTTGCATGAAATTGAATGGAAAAATAATAGATTTCTTTTTACTACACCTAATATATATATATATATATAGTGTGCAGCTACAAAGAATAGAAGAGTTTTTCGAATCAAACATCGTTTGAGCGGAAAGAGTCTCTTTTTGCTAGCATAAATGAATGACAATGCCATATAGTGGTCAGTTTTTTCGGGTTCTTTCGTTTATCGAACACACAACGGATTTCGGTAAATATGATAGTTACTCGTAATTATAGCAGAATCCCATGAAAATAACAGCATGCAAAAAGAACGCAAGCGATTTGTCGATAATAATGATGCATCAGTTTTTTGTTTTATTTCGAGATCACTTCCATTCCATTCATATATATCCCTATCGTACGTTTCTATCCCATCAACTTGGATGAATTCTCACATGTCTTGTAGCAATATTGTTATTTAAAAAATCTTTTTCGTGTATTTTTTTTAGCCAGCAAAGAAATTCAAAGGTATGATTAAGACGCAGATTTTTCGAGACAAAAGGCAAAAGAAATATAAGAAAGCGGTTATCTTCGAAAAAACGGAATAATCTCGTTTTGAACCAGAACTTGATTTCCATAACATAAAGATGAATTCGTATAACGAATCTCATATCATAAAGATGAATCTATATGTATATTGCGCTTGTACTTTATTAAAGATTCAGCGCACGAACACAATCTATGACGCGCATAAAGGAGCACAGATATGCTGTACGGGAAAATTTACGTGTAATGTCGGTATCTTGCCCTATACGCCTCTCTATTCTCCTGGAGTAAAAGCCGCTCACCGCGCGTATAATTTCGGTATATTTATGGGATTAATGCTTCCATGAGCTCCTCCGTGTGCGCGATACCCGTATAGATGGGTATTCGATAGATCGATTAGACCAGCTGGCATAGACACGCGCTGCTAAGCCGCTTACGTCGACCCCAAAAACTTTTGCGCTTTTTTGGAAATTCGCGCGCGTCTCATAATCCGACAGGCATAGGCATTAACGATAATTTCGAGGGAATGGAGTGATAATTGATTTCGAAGGGGATCGAGCAAAAGACACGCATGCGTGTAAAATGCACCCAACTATGCCGTGTGTTTTTGTTGCATGGAATTCCTGGTACGAAATTACGCCTCTCAATGAATCCTTTTGCATTGTTCATGCTGTAATACGAAAAAGTGGAATAATAGCAGATCTGGTAATACCGGATCAAACCGGCTATCCGCTTATCTTCACGATTTTTGTATTATAATAAATTACAATATTAAAAGAAACATACACGGTAACTTGTTTAAGTTTGCAAGTGTTTGCTATCGGAATTTATTTTCACTTTATTGTGTCTCCTCTTGTAAAATGATGATTTAATCTGTGTATATCTACTTTTCATATTATAAAAAAAAATAAGATGTTTGAGTTTAAAATTATTAAGATATTCTTAAAATAAATGCTAATCACTTAATATCTATTAATCATGCTTTTATATGCTATTAATCATGAAAATATTACATATTTAATTCTAATTAGCACTAAATATGATGAAAGATACTTGCGTCTCAATAACATAAGACCATTTATCGACATGTTAATTAAATATTAAAATCAAATATGAAATTATAGCATGCAATTACGTAAGTACCTTCAGTCATAATTAATGAAGCTCTTGTGTAATAACAATTACACCTACGCATTTTGTTCTAACAAAACAGACTGAATAATTTTAGTAACAAGCTAATCTTCCATATTGATGAAAAGGACGACGCATCTTAGGGTTTAATTTAGCGTGTTTATACAAATGCAGATAACCGATATATTGATCTCAAGATGCAACCAATTAAATATTGATGTCTGAGCGAAGTAAAGTGCGATAGGCCAACACGAGTGCAAAGGACTAAATAATACGTTTCGCTAATTAATTCGTGCACTCCTGCATTAAAGTGATAGTATCATATTCGATCAAAATGAGCAAACTCATTACAAGTTGCTGATAATACATTCTCGCATGAATGTCAAGCTAGGCAATTACGAGATATAATCGAACGCCGATTACATCAATCACACTATTCACTTTTTATGTCCGTTCGATTGGTAAAACTCGCGACGTCAATACAGAGATATCAAAACGTTAAAACGACCTAATTCTCGATGTTTATAGTCGGACATTCGGACGAAAGAGGCGTAATTCTGAGTTATGCCGAGCATTTTACTGAAGATTACAAGTTACAAATGAGAGCCATATATCGAGGGATTACATCCCGCCGCTTGATGCGGTATTGAAAGAAGACCGGGCTCTGCCTGAGCAAACAAATCCTCGGCAATTCGTCGACCTTCAACTCGCAGTTTGGCACAATCCCTAATAAAGAACGTCGATAATGCGCGAACCCACCGAGATGACATATGCTTATGGTAATAATCGCGTAATTCATTGATCTGTCGGAAATTACGCGCAAGGAATAAGTTTCCCTTGCAACCTGGCTTCCTCAGACCCTTTCTAACTTTCTGATTGAATGAGAGAAAAAAACATCCTGAGAAAATACATGCTAATACATCTTACATACATATCCTCCTGCCAATATTAGAAATGCATAATATTGACACCGACATCTCTCTTTATTTCATCATTTTCGGCAAGCACAGTTTCAATTCTAACAGCGGTAGAAACGTAATCAATAAAATCTAATTATTGGGAAAACTGCTAAGCTTTCGGAGTTAATCCGATCAAAGGAACGGTTGATATAATATAGTAAATAAACTTGTCTGTCCCTTCCGAATTCACGGTATTATACGATTGTGCAATTCAAAGATAGTAAATATCCAACAATAACAAATATATAAAAAAAAACCAATTAATCTCTAGATATTATTTTTTTCTTGTTGCGTATCGAAAATTCTATCAATTTATATTTTCCGACGTGAAAGTAAGAAAACTTTTCGAAATCTAAATGGTAAATCGAGATGAATATTTTTCTCTCGAGTTTGATCGCAAAATTATCTATACAGGATGCACTAGGACGCTTTTTCATCGTAATATAATTTATCGCGAAGTAAGCATTGCGTAACTAACACACCATAACTAAAGATGAGCCCCACTCGACACTCATCTCCACTCGAGCACAATATCGAGATGCTGCATCCGGAATAGCGTCTCCTGTTCAGGTTTACGTTAGTAAAAGGGGCTCGAATATTGTCAACGTTACGAGCGATTCGACACGCGTTAACGGTGTCACCAGGGGAACACGTTAAGTACTTATGTACGGACCTACTGTCTGTCGTTGTATCATTCAAATCGCGTAAATAAATCGCAATGTCGATGTCTAGTGCTTATAATCGAAATGTTTCATTTCGATTTTTCATGAAATTTCTCTTGCCCTTTGATTCATGTTATTAAGTTGTAAGTGATGTAGAAAAGCTACAGCAGATCTAAATTCTAAATTGAAACACTATATTTCCTCTATTTTTCAATAATTTATGCATTATATTTCATTGTCCGAGACTCGATATTTATAATCTGCAAGTAATTTATAATAATGATTATGCACTATAAATGATCCTCAGTGAGGAATACTCCGTCGATCAATATCGATATTACATTTTATTGGATCACATCGCTGACATACTATAAATGAGCAGATTGACTATGTAACTATTTATGTACAGCACTATAATGGGACATATAGCTTGTCCGATTTCAATGACAACGCCGTCGTGTCCTCGAGGTTCGATACAATACGTTAACAATGTCAGTTTCTGATAACGTAGCTTGTTAGGCGATATATTAAACGGACAGTAAATTCCGGACGAGCTCGCTCGCCGACAACAAGCAAGATATGTCTGTTCACATAATTGTACGATCGCTTGAAAAATTGCGGTGGGACCTAATCACCGGTGCGACACTCATCTCACGTACATTTCACGCTAGCTTTTGACGTGATTAATCTTGATAGCAGAAAGACCAATCAGAGCAAACCGTAAATAGGGCGAAGCAATCACGTATATTGACTTTAATTTTTACGCTTCACTATTTGCGCGCACGATCTAATTCTCGTAAGTTCTTTTTCTGCTATCAAGATTTTACTTCAAAAAAGTTCATATTTGCTCGATGCCTCAACTTTAAATTATGTTTCCTTCATTTATGTTTGCGTTCGAGTCGTTTTAAAATAATTTTAGAGATAAATAAAATTTTTATGTAATAATTTGATGTAAAATGCGATACAATATAAAAAACTAGCAATTAAATTCTGAAAAAGAAAGTGCTCCTATAATTATATTGGTTGACTGATATCAGAAATAGCATACATTAGTAGAAATGAATACATCAGTATCGATTGAACGTCTCTCGAAACTTTTAATTAATAACAGTTTTAAAGTTATATAAATTATAATATATTTTGCAAAATTTGATAAACTGTTAATATGAAGTCCATTCACAGAAGTGATCAGATATTATACAATAATACATTATGAATTACAATAAAATACATGAATTTATTCAAAAATGTTTCTTTTCGCTTATCTTTCTTAATCTTTAAGTAGATAAATGGCCATATAAATCACCTCACGTATAATAATTATTTTAAAAATATTTTTCCTTTTTTCTTAAAAAGGAAAAAAATATTGCGCAGAAATCTTGAAGTTCATTATTTTTTCATTCCTCAATCTCATAGAGTATACATAAAATAAATATAACTATATAAATACATACAAAATATAAAAAATAAAATTTTGGAAATATTCTGATCACTCCTCACCTATTTACTAAAGGTTAAAATGTTCCTAGACTATAAACACGTTTTTATTGCATCCGTATGATGTAGTCGGTTATATCATTAAGAAAAATTATTCAATGTCAATTGTGAACTAACCTCAACCTTTTATGTTATTTTCTATAGATAATCACAATAAATAATCGCAATATTTTTTCATTTTAATTTTGATCTATTATATATGCACACAAAAGTAAAATACAATCTTTGTAGCAATTGTTTCATGTCGATATTTTAAAAACGCATATCTCTTAAAAATCCATAAATATACTATTATACCTCTAGTGAAAAATAACTTCGATAACGAATTTAGAATTGCCAGGCATTTTACTAAAACTGGGAGTTGACTATTCACAATAGAAATTCACTTTGCAAACTATATCGAGCAGGGATTTGCAATATTGTGCGAAATAGATAGATAACTCTATGACAAAGCGTTTAATGCTCAACTAACAAATTCCGTCACGTTGCTGTTTTACACCGCAGCCCGAAATAACACGATGTTTCGCTCGACTTAAAGCCGAGCGTTGATAACATGATATCAAATTCCCGAGAGTGCAGAGAATTTGCGATAACAAATTCGTAATAATTGGCGCATCGAATATTATTGCATAGCTACCGCGACGATAAAATAATAATGTTATATACTAATTACATTACACATTGTTACAATAATTTTCATATAATAATGAAGACTCAACAGTGGTTACGTAAACACAATACAAGCGTGGTTTAACGAGTTCGCTAAGTATCCGTGATTAACACAATTTTGCAACAAATCGAGGACGTGAGAAATGAAAATTGCCAGCCTGATGAACAAAAGTCGAGAGAGAGAGAGAGAGAGAGAGAGAGAGAGAAAAGGAAACTTCTGGAACAGAATGAATATGATTACACGGACCATTAGCCGTTTAAACGGCGCACGCGTTGTCTACATTGCGTGGTATGCAGTTTTTGTTGGAAACCACCAGTGAATGTCACTGAATCTCTCCGGCTATTAATCGTCGGTTCTCGATGATTTGGAAAGATCTAACCAGTAGCGCAAGTCCTCCAGGCGCGAATGTCAGAATCAACGGACACCTGGTTCTTGATGCGTTCTACACGGTTTCCAGCGAGTTGGAAAATTGCCGTAAAATTGCCGCAGAAAGCGATATTTTATTCCTTTCAATGACGACCGCCCCTAGAGCGTCCTTCGGGGATGTTTATGGGATTTTATAGACTCGTGTCGCCCCCTTCCACGAGGACGCTGTCAGCCTCTTGAACACGCGAATAAACGCGCACCTGGATGGAATGATAATGATTCCGCACGAATCGAATTGTAGCCGATACATTCTTGGCATCTCGATGAATTTCAAGAACGTAAAGAAAATCCTGGCAATAACAGATTAAGGACTTTAATACCTTTATGCGAAAAACTGAAGGTTATTTGAAATGTATGTACGTATTTTGCATTGATATAATAATTCTGTCATTAATTCAGAATAATATATTTCAAAATAATATTTTTTTCATTTTTAAAATATTCCATAAATTTTATATTCCCCAATTTTACATTTTAAAAAGTTTAATGCATAAATGTTTCATGGAATAAAATGTACTAAATTTCAAAAAGTAAATTTGCAATTAATGAAAATATCGATTATCGATATCGAGATACTTCTTTACGACATTATAACACAAATAAAAAGTTTAGCGATGTTTAAATTTTTCTTTTCAATATTCCCCATTATTTTCTCCAGCTTGAATAATTTTTGTATTGTCACGAACAGTAAACGAGCGCTGCACACAGTTGCTGCATGAAAATTATTACGCAAACATTCTTCGCTAGTCTGATTTAGTCGTTGCTGCTGAAAGGTAAATAGTGCTGACAAAAACAATGATGCTATTCAGCGCAAGCAGACAGCACCTAGCAGTCTGCATTCTATTACATAGTTCTGTATTGCACATTAGCTTTTTGAAGAATATTTTCTTTTATTCCTGAGCAATAACAGATAAAATATATTTTTTTACACTCTCTTTTATATGTACAGATCTCTTCGTACAGATAAACAACTGGTATAAAAGTTAAATGATAAAAAGTTAAAGTTTAAAAGTTAAATTTGTAATTAAAACAAATAACATGAAACTGTATAAATACAAAGAGAAAGAAAGTTAATTAAAATAATGCTTACAACTTCACAGAAAATTTATAGTGTGATATAATAAAATGTTCTATCCTATTACATTTCATAGGGCAAAGCGTATTACGATAGAAAAATAGCATTAAAAGAGAGAACAATATTTTTATCCTTTCACATTTAAAATTTATTTCATAATTTTTGTGTGTTATTTCTACAAATGCACCGAGTTCAGAGTTAACGATTTTTTTTTATTAGCATAATCGAATTGTGACAGAGTGTACTGAGAATTTTGTTCTTTTCAAAGCACCTAGTCCTTTCAACGATAATGCAATTACCGCGAGACGACAATACGCCCGTTAGCGCAACGTGATGGCATATCCTTAATCAGGAGGCGTCTTTGGCAAAGTATTATTCCGGCACGCGTGCATTATGTGATGGCACGTGATCGGAAGCGCAATAGCATTATGGGCGTTACTCACAACGAAGTTAAATCGCAATTTTCATCTATTGTCCAACATGGACAGCAATGCAAAACGAGGTTTGATCGTCGACGGGAAAAACGGATGGAATAGTTTAACGAAGTTTTCGAGCAATCGTCCCAGAGAGAAGCTAACTTTAATGAGGTTTCTGAATTTCCCTTGTTGCGAAGAGATTGCAAGACACTGTTTTTTTTAATGCATGTTCTCCTTTACTTTTGAAAATTAAATAGTTTTTCAACATAATAATCAATTTATTCACGATACTTATCAAAATATTTTTCAAAATAAATTAAAAAAATTTTTTCATTATTCTTCTTCCTCTCTCTCTTTTTCTCCGTCTCTTGTTTAGTATTATTTTATTTAAACTACTCTACTGAAATGTTCTTGAACATTCTTGGACTATTAACAATGTCGTAGTATGAAAATTAAATTAATTTTTCATAACAATGCCAAATATATTCTTATTCCTTCCCTTTTCAATTAATCTTCATTATATAAATTGATGTTTAGAATATAAAAATAATTGGTGCCGATGCAACCAACGAGGATAACGACGGTTTTTTTAGTCCCTTCCCATGAACCGCATGATGAATCTATAAAACATCCGTCGGAAAAGGGGATACGGGTGAAATTCGGAGCGGAAAAGATATCTCTGGCGTTGCTTCGTCATCCAAAGTTCATTTTTCGCGAAGCCACTTAGGAGAGAAACGAGGACTGGTGAGCTTTTAAGGGATTAGATCGCATCGTTAAGATGCGACCAATACGACAGAATATATATTCTTTACGTTTTCTCGAATTTATAAAGTATAAAAGCTTCTTTAATTATTATTTCCGATATACTTTTTATATCTATAAGAATTTATTAATAAGGATTTGCTAATAAATATATACTTTAAATAATAAATATATAATAAAGTAATAGAAATATAAAAATAGAAACTATGACATATTTTTCACTGTAGTTACACCTTTCACAATTTTTATATTTATTCTTTTTTTTCTTATATCACATATTATTTTAAATATCTTGTAATGAAACAAATAAATCAAAGGCTTTACGAGCTTTACATTTATCTAACACCGTCCTTCATGCTGAACTTTTATATGAAAAATAATAACAACATTGTTTCGCAAACATTAATTAAATTTTGCTGTAATAACTAAGTATCTGAAATAAGTACATGAAAGATTCTCATAGTGAATCAAATTTCTAAAGAGAAATAATCCTAAGAATCATGTAGAATATCCTTGAATATTTTGTTGAGTCTTGCTTAGAAACAACTAACGAATCAAATTCTCTCGTAGATGCACACGAAAAAGAACTTTTTCGCTATATGTAATCCGCCGATGGCAGACGGTTAAAGAATACATAAGAAATTGTAACACGCAATGTAATCCTCTTTCTTGGTTCACAGAGAAGGTAACCATATCTCTGTTTGAGCTTTATCTTTAAGTTTTTTTTCGTGTAAAATAGATTTGCTGGATTTGCCGTGTAACTTGCGTTATTTTTTTTTTTTACACGCACGATGTATTGTATGTCCAGAAAAGAACAGCATTGGAATTTTTAGTTTAATAAAACTGTTGCTTTTTGAATTAAAGGCATGAAAATTGAAAATAAGTTAATGTACGTAATAAAGTTAAGGTACGTAATTGCTAATTCAAATATTTCTTCAATTTTGATCAACTAAAAATTAATTGTAAATTGTTCCACAAGAATTATTAATCTTCTGTCTATTCGTAAACATACACAATAAAAACATTTTGTATTTGTGTCAAAATCAGTCCTTGTTAAATTTTTTGTTTAAATTTCTTGTTTCTTTGCGTATCCAAGTGTTAATTTAATATAATGTGATTGTGTTATTTAAATATTTTATATTAAATATTTTATATTAAATTGATATTCAACATTTCTTAGTATAAAAAGAACACAATTTAGTAAGTGGAAAAAAATACCATAAAAATAATATATTTTAAAATATAAATTCTACGATAAATGAATAAACAGTGTTAATTTAATATATTCTAAATGTTAATTTTTAAATCTTAATTTTACTGAAGAAATATTTTACATTTTTTGTGCTAATTTTTTACACAATGTTTCTATTATTAGTGAGAAAAATACGAAACATTCCGTATGCTAATTTATATTAAAATCAGAATTTACATATTGCAAATATTTCTTTGCCAGACAAGGTTCGATTCAATGACTATCTGAAGCGAATAGAAATCGACATGATGATTCGATTATTTCGGCGGTCCGTATTATCCTAACTAGTGGATACTCTCGCGTAAAATGGATTAGCATAAATTCATTTGTTCCGTTATTTCTGAAAGAGAGATGCGCTTAGCTGTTTTCTCATCCGCGTCGATGTATCTTTCGGACATCTTAACATTTGACGAATCAGTCATTACATCTCATGATACTCTCACCATAGATCCTGCTACGGGCCGATCATCCAATTCACGTTGTTCGACAAACCATGCGATAATAACGAATATTGAAAGGAAGACGTAAAAGGGAGCAAAACTGACTGTTGCTTTCACGTGGAATCCTCGGCGCGTGTCAAAACACAAATACTCAAATTCTAAAGAGTAAAGGTTTAAAAAAATACAAAAGTTACAAATGTAAAGCAAAAAAGGAAAATCTCATTTTAACAGAGAATATAAAAATAAATTAAGAGCAAAACAATAAAAAACTCATTATAAATAACCATGTATAGTTTAAATAAAATATAAATAAAATATAAATAAAATAGAACAATAAAACAGAGCAATAAAAATATATTATAATTTCAAGATATATATATATATATATATTATATATAGATATATTATATATAGATAGACGATAAATAAAAATATATTATAATTTCATAAAAAAGAAAAAAAATAAGAAGAAAACTGAGAAATTATAGAAGAATAGAAAAAGGAAAGATGAATGACAGGCAAAATAGCCAGAAAGGGGAAGGGGAAAGAGACGTCCCTCCTGCATGTGGAATAAAACACGCGTAATACGGGTGAAATTATCGAATAATTTACGCTAGAATGATCCTATCACCATGGGATCGATCATTGTTGTCGACAATACAGCGCGAAACAATATTGTAACATCGCCGACAAAAGACTCGATGCTCTTCTGCTTTTTAACTAAATATACATCTTTATAATATGTATATCTCGCATTTAACTGACTAATTAGAGATATGGAAATGGAAATCAGAAGACCCACAGAGATTTATTAGCGAAAATATCAATTTCTATCGGCATTTAAATAGAATGAAATGTTATATTTTTTACCTCTTACGTATATATAATATGTTTCTATATTGTGTATCTATATTATTACAATTATCAAAGATAGAATTTCTGATTAAATAATCTTGTCACAATACCTTTAAATAATTACTTTGCGTGAAAATGAAAGTAACTCAATCTTGTCCAGGACAGTGTCAAGGACTGAAACTATTAGGACCAAGAAGTTTCCTTATTAGAGAAACGTACTACAAGTTTCTGTGAGTACTAACGTTTAACTAGTATAGCCCCGAGATATCTCAATCTCCGAAATGTTACAAATTGTTTCCAACACGCAAGATTAAGAGAATAGAGTTATATTAAACTAATTTTTAGTAGATTTTCACATCACAGAAAAATTTACAAAATGACAAAAAAGAAATGTTAAAGACAAGAGAAAAAAATTTTTCTTTCTCATTGTCGACTAATATTTATCGTCCAACCATAGAAAAATAAAAGTTCTCGTAAAAAATAAAAGAAAAGAATATATTGCTTGAAGAAAGTAAATAACAATAAAATGATTCAGATCCTTCAGAAAATGACATCGAAATTCTGAAACAGTTAATTCTTCCCCAACGTAACTATAGAAGTTATCGAGCTGAAGAAACTTTCGACCTGTGTAGAAACTTTGAAATTGCTATGTATCCGTTTGGAATCCGCGCTGTATTCGACGAATCCTGGACGAATTACTTTCGTACGGAAACTTCCTACTTCCTACGTGACTTTCATTGCTAAGAGAAAGACGAAAAGAGAATGAATTTACTTGTTTTTTATAAAAATATTCTAACTAAAAAAATCACCAACAACGTTAACTCCGAAAAGCTCTGATAGAAATTTCATTTTCATAGTATTTTCATAGTATTTTTTGAGCAATTACTGGATAGTTATATTAACTTTTGTTTAGAAACTAAGAAGTAAAATTACTTAGAATTCCAGTCAAGATATAATGCTTTGTCTGTACAGTTGCAGACAAAGCGTTACATAAAAGATATACAAAATCTGAATCCATTTACTCAACAAAAATAGAATAATAAATAGGACAATAAATGGTCTATGTAATATTTTAACTAATAATAATCTATTTATTCTGGTCAATAATTAGACAGATGTCTACGTCAATAGCATATTTTTATCAGAAAAACTGCTTCAGTCATTGAATAAAACTCTATCAAGTTCTTGTCTTTCCTACGCAATATTGTTGCAACTAATGAGAATACAATATAGTAATATACTAGATAGTAACTGGATGGGTGTCTAATTGCATTTCTACCAGAAATTTCAAACTACTCAAAGATATAAGTAAATTCTGATATATGTGTATATATATATATATATATATATATATATATATATATATACATTTATGTCAGGTAGTTTCAAACAATTACATCAAAAGAAACAAGACCGTAATTCATTGGAAACATTCCCTTTACTCGTCAATCTGATTTCATCGAAAAACAAACGTCCTTAAAGTTCTACTTTTCCGAAAAGGGTTAAGTGGTCCTTTGCTACGGTGCATCGACGCAAATAAAGCAAATTGTCGCAGCTGATCTGCGCGCAGCGTCTTTGTAAATCGATCGACAATGTGGCGAAGAAGGATACGGTAGCCTAGTACTATACAGGATTTTTGCAAGTCTTCGCCCTTTCGACTATAGTCGAATTATTTGCCCGACGTGGCAGCAAAAGAAAATATCCGAAATCGTATTTGCCATTCCCATGATCATATCCATCGGCGCCGCTTTTTTTCTCTCTTTTTCCTTTCATAGATGACCAACGGCGTGGGTTGTTCAACTCGAATGGGATGCTCCTTTGTGAGCTCGTATTCTGAGCAAAGAATGCACGTTTTTTTTCCGCCGGGTGAAATGAGCCGAAGTCTAATTTCCGAAGCTCTACCTCAGAGATCGAACGGGGACGGCGGTGGAAGGTAGAGAGATGATACTATCGACGATGAAAGGAGTAAAGACTCTGAAGAAGCAGTGAGTTTGTCGAGAACATCAATCTGCCGAGTGTCCCCGTGTGTACATACTGGGAAAGAAAACCTGATTCCATCTTCTATGAATTTCAATCGAGATCGATGTTTTGGGAGGAGATATCGAAGAGCCTGGATTAAAATAGATCACATACATGACAACGTAAGGGTTATTGTCTACTGTTTTCACGTTATACGCTTTATCACATTTATCTCGTAGAATGTTCTATTTTATGCTTTGTGGGATACTCGATCTTCTTTTTTGCTAACAGACGTTAGCATTAAGATCAGGTTAGCAACTATCAATGCGTAAAATCTTTCGCATCGATCTTAATCTGATATAAAGTTTGAACACAAACGTCATACTGGAGTCGGTGAAGCACAAACGCATTATTCAACCAAACAAACAGTAAAGATTAAAAATTCGATTAGAAATAACAAAACAAAAAAATTTTAATCGTATTATATGTGCTTGAATTGTTTATTGAATACTAAAATTTTTTTATTTGCTTAATAAGAGAAATGTCGTTCATTAATAAAAGAATATTAAACGTCATAACATCAATAGATTAAAAACATGAACCCTTTCAATCTAGAAAAATGCAAATTTTGTCTATAGTTATATGAAAAATTCGATTTGTCAAGGCAGGAAATTTGCGGATGACTTTTATTCGATTAGACGCAAATATGAAAAGTTCTTAGCAGATCCTCTCACAATGTACGACAGTTCGCCGGCAGAACTTTCAGCGTACTGCGTCGCGACTGATTGAAAAATGGCGACGTAAATATCTGAGTCGGCTAAGATTGACAAGCATGAATTTTGTTCAGATTCATATTATCGCAAAAAAAAATTAAAATTTAACAATTAAACAAATTAAAATTTACGTCAAACTTCAATGAAAGTAATCCAATCTTTCCTCTGAGTAATATCTTTATTAATATCTTTATTATATCAGAGATAAAATATTATAAAAAAAAACTTTCTCCAAGGGCACACAAGTTTTACTTTAAACGTTGCGTCAATTATTCGTTCCAATCATAATTCAATATATTCGTAATTAATTTTTAACTATTATATACGCAGGAAAAAACAAAACATATTTTTTTATGAATAATTTTATGAATAACAGTTTCAAATGCTCAAATATTTTTAATCAATTTTATTGTCGCAATACAATTTCGTCAAAATTTTTCGAATGAAAAGGCGCGATTAAATATTTTACAGTAAAAGTGACAAGTCAGCCGCTGATATTAGGAAATGAGAGAAAGTAGAAATTATAAGGAAAAGCGAGAACTGTCGAAATGCGATTTACAGAAGTTGAGGATGGAAGTTCTCCTTTCCGGCTCGTTAAGCCATCAGTTCCAGACATGTACAGTTAAAGTTTATGTTTGATTTTCGAGAAAAATACAATGTTCGTGTAATATGTTGATTTCGGAGTGTATTAAAAGAAGTTACTGCCCAAGCACAGAAGCACTTATTGTCGAAACGATCGCGAAAAAGTCCTTTCGACTCTCAGCTTCATTTCGATTTTCTGGACATAAGGTACCAAGATATGTTTTCAAATATTTAGTTTGACTGCAGTCTCGAGCATTTCGCAAGAACCTGCAACTGGCACGGCGATATTGCTTCGCAGCAGGATACTTTGAAAGTTCCGAGGAATAAGTTCGTCCGGCTGAACCGAATACTATACGTAAGTATATGACAGCGATTATCCCGATATTCTAAAGATTTTCAATCATCATGTTTAAATTCAATATCCTAACTCGATTTTCACGTCAATCGAGCATAAAGTAACGTAACGTATTATAAGGATATTATTAAAAATATGTTGACTATACATTTACAATGTTTTACATCGTAATATTATGTTCTTACCTCAAATTAACACTAAACAGATTCTATCGTGACCACAGTAAACAATTATTACCGAGTTTCCCGATATAGTTCGCTTTGATTCAATTAGCTCTGAGTAGCGATCGATACTGGATTTGGAGTCAAGAGCATTTCGTACCAAGATCACCTGCTTGTAACGTTTAATTTCAACGTAGAAGTGAATAAAATATGAATAAAATTGACAAAAATAATTTTCTCTTTGAGATCATGCATATATCTTTTCCTCCCAGTGCATCTTCCATAAGAACACGTATAAACGTATATAACATTTCTTGTCTCTTATTATACACAATACATTAAATTTCAAAAGTAACTTCCTTACTTAAGTCTTAGAAATCCCTCATCCTTAATCTTTGAAAGAATATTGGAAAAGATATTCTTACATAACAATAATTCTTCGATTTCGATTTTAAATAACGAATGTGCCACTAAGATTCCACTATTATTGTAACTCACCTTGAATAATAAGTAACAAACTTTTATAAGAACATATCGATACCCATACTGTTAATAAAATTAAAATCTTATGTTAAACTATACTGTCATCACTCCGTGATGCTGTGCTTTGCTATGGCTGTTACTGTTAAAAATTGCAATGCTTCGATGCTCTCGACAGATACATACACACACACACACACACACACACACACACACACACACACACACACACACACACACACACACACACACACCAACACACACACACACACACACACA
>Ga0157364_1003489_pt1 | contig 15271 bp, 5 predicted proteins | sample AttsexASBM2_FD_111476 | JGI IMG/M metagenome (GOLD analysis project Ga0157364, IMG submission 111476) | Fungus gardens microbial communities from leaf cutter ant in Ribeirão Preto, State of São Paulo, Brazil - Atta sexdens ASBM2 | ecosystem: Host-associated > Fungi > Mycelium > Unclassified ...
ATATATTTTGATAGTCCATAAAATTATTTTTGAATCTGTATCTACACTGAGAGAAAAACGTACTAAATTTTGATAAATATTTTTTTTAATAAGTTGAATGATGAATAAATTAGTGATATTTAATAAATGTAAACATATATTTATTTGGTACAGAAGAAAGAACTGTTAATTTGATTTTTAATTATTATTTTTTTATCTAGCAAATATTTTTTTTTGTAAATAAACGTTATATTAAGACCTATTTAAATCATTGTTTATTAAAATTTATAATATATTTTCACAAAATCGTTTTACGATATTTATAACGACTAACATAAAATCATGTTTGTATTATTTTTTCATGTTAAAACGAACATCAAAATTTGTGTCAATATTATTCACCGTAATTGTAGTTGCGCAGCGCTTTCAATCTCTAGCATCGTCGCGAGCTGTTTCAAATACACACGCGACTTCGAAACAGCGCCCTCAAAGCACTCTCGTGGAAGGATGACTTGAATGCCATTAGAGCTCTTAAGAGGTTCGCCCGGTCTTATCTCGTTTCGAAGACATTGCTGCAGCTTGCGTCAAGAAAGAGACGCGTGTTATATGAAGTATATAAGATACACGTACATATGTATGTCATTGACGCGAGTGCGTGATGGTCAGCTCCCGCAGCTGATGACAAACACGTGAACGCACGGACGTCCCGCAATCTATCGCGCGGACGCACTTTACGTTTATCGACGAAAATCAATGACGTGACATCGATTATGTCGGGGCAAGCGTATGTCGCCGGGTGTCTCACGTTCTTGCGTCAGCGGCGATCGAGTTCTCGAACTGGGTCGCGTAGAAGCGTTGGCGGACACCTAGAGCGAACTCGCGTCTCTTCCTCTTTCGCTGGATTTTCATAATTTATCGCCCGATACCAACAGCATGTTCGCGAGGTGCGACTTGCCTATCGATTCATATGTTCTTTAATTCATTAAGAAAATTTGAATATATATTGAATATATATCTTAGTTGACGTGTCCTGATACCTACTTACAGAAATTCAATTTAAAAGTTAGTGATTAATTATATTTTGAGTATTGAAATAGGTGCTTTTAATATTCAAATAAATAATTAAATTGCTACCTTCCAGTATTAAAGTTTATACGATGCCAATATAATGATGCTACTCTATTTTTTTATGTTGCAATTTCTTGCTCTTACTATTAATATTTGTTTTACCTCGTAATACTAATATTAATCTAAATTACAGTTATCAATAATTACATATATTGGCAAATAAAACTACGCTTTGTCTTTATAAAATTTATCCGCGTTTCATTACTTCTATACATATTGTAGTATACCTACACGTTTTTATTTTATTTATCATTTTATTCCATACATTTTTAAAGCTTTTATATATACTTTTTGATTATTTTTTGACGTTAAAAATATCTTTCACAAACATATATCTTCCCGATTAGCTGCCATATTAGAATTATCATTTTGAATTTCTGATATCAAATTTGATTCAGCGAATCCAAAAGATCCTCGTAATAAACTTTTATATTTGTCAAATTCTTAATATTGATATTACTATACAAAAAGTACAATGAATTACAATAAATCTTACTTTAAGGAAAAATTATAAGATTTAAAAAATGGATCCATCTATTTTCTAAAGACTAAATTTCTATAATGGCGTTGCGTGCCAAATAGAATTCGCAGAAATAATTTTTTCAATTGTGATTTATTTGGCACGTTAATAAAGGCTAGATTAATTGAGAATCAGTTTTTGATTTCTTAGTTCAATTTTTATGAGTGTAATACTCTCAGAGATGAAACATTGTTTTGATGGAGTAACTTAACGGCTTCAACTCTCTCATAAAAATCGATATATCTTCTGAGCGCTTTCGAGCTGGAATCGCTTCAGGCCGATGAGTGAGAAAGAATGAGAAAGGCTATAAATTCATCTATATAGATTTGTACACGCGAACGGCCGAGTTCGGAGGAAAGCGAGTACATAGATGAAACTCGGATCGACATCCAGCGTCAAGACGGTAACGCTCTGCACCCCGTTGAAATGGGCACTTAAATTGTCATAACTCGCTGGTTCCCAGAAGGAGCATTTATTTTCTTGGCGCGGAGGTCTATAAATATTTTCCGGATATCTCCTTCTCGAGTAGGTTACCTTCGACGCGGTTTTATTGGCCGAAGGTCTACCCAATAAATATACAATTGCCCAAATGCATTCGTCAGTGTCCACACGTTCTGCTCTTATCGTGACTTATCAAGTGCGTTGCATCGTTACAATAATGGTTCCTTTCACATTAATGGACCTTGAAATATATTTCATAACTATCTTAATTTTGAAAATTTCTCATTTTAACCGGCACAAACGAAGCTCGTTAACTTGTCATTAACGTTATAGCGGGACAGAAAGATACTCCGTGGAAATAAAAAGATACGCTGCGGAATGCCATTTAATTGCCATAACTTCCGGTTATGCATATAACGTCGGCAGGATGCTGCCAGTTTAAATTTCAGTTTCAAATAGAGTAGTGTTTGCGAGAGAAATGAGCTGTCAAACAGTCGAGTATGACTACGAATACAGTCCATGCTGTTAAAATATTGTAGGTGCCGCGTAGAATGTAGAGTACGTCAGTTCTTATCCGGCATATGTCATACAAAATAGAGAGCCGGCGCATATGGCATCTTTCGCGATTCTTCGATTCTCGAAGCTCACGTCACGCGATTCCCGACAACAATGTGTCCCTTATTCGAACAGCTCGTATCTCGGTTTACCGGAGACTCGTGTATCCAGCGGGGTCACTGGCATAGGCCAATATTTGAAGGATTTTACGCGAGTGTGAGGATCCCGTTTTAAATGGGAACAGAGAACGCCTCTGTTTTCACGTGCGGCCGGCCTGATCCGACATCGATCGCGTTCGACGAAAATTATGAAATAACGTCGGCGTTACTGCGAGATTGGTGTAAAAAAAAAGACAGAGAATTAACGAGAAGGGAAACAATTTGGCGAGTCTTCCGAGTGGAAAATTCTAGAGACAAGAATAAATCGCGCGAATAACTTATGCCACTAGTGACTTGATGACGTCTGCGAATTCGTTGTTGAAAAGATATTTTTAATATCTACTTTGTCTAAGAAATATGTCACTCCTTGATAGAAATATTGTAGTCCAAGAGATATTGGACGTAGATATGTGTGTTAAAGAACTTGAATAATCTACACAATCCAATACGTAGCCTCTCTCTCATCTACGAAATATAATTGGTGATTCATTCATATTTCCTGAATTGGAAATTATTTAAAGACCATGAAAACTTTTGTTAGAAATAGTCAAAGGAATTGGCGAAACTATAATTATCCGTCAAACATAATCAATGTCGATCAATATCGACCTCGTTCTTCAATCGATACACGTCAAATGGAAAAAGAAATCCGCAAACGCGTCCTGCATGCATCACGCTTGCAATAAAAGCGGGAACGAGTTTATTTTCAAAACGCGATCGATCGTGCTCAGGCCTGACAAGCGAGCGGGATGATTCTCTTTGAAGTGCCGGGAGTGAGAGCGCTCCGTTCTAATTATCTAAACACGAACGGATCCGATGCGATAGAGGCCTGCGTTTAATCAGAGATTACACATCATAAACCGAGTTCTATCATGCTTATTCCGTTTGGCGTTTCATATTCGCCTCGCTTATTCTTCCTCAAACACGGCTATGACATAATTATTCTATGCACTTAATCAGCTGATTTCCGTGTAAAATTCAAATACAATCAGCTCTTACTCCACATCAAAATTAAAATTTTTTCTTGATCAGGAATCGGTAAACGTTCTGAGTCTTTAATTAGATAATTTCCGTTAGTAAAGTTCAAACATAATCAGCGCTGTAGATTAAAATTAAAATTCTTCTTCGAAGAGAAAAAAATCGGTGATTATTTCCAATCAACTAATTTCCATGTAGAGTTTAAACACAATCAGTGTTTACGTTAAAGCTTTACGTTAAAGTTTACGATTGCTCTACTTTTAAGAAAAGATCTCATGACGGGAAAGATTTACGGCTAACGATATTGATGAATCGAGAGAGAAATGAGATTAAACAAATACTCCTTTCATCTGCGCTTTCGTAATATCAGCGTAACACCAGAGTTTCCTACTCGTGAAAGTCAGTTATTTTAACTTCGACGACGTTAACCGTAGTATATCGTGAGTGTGATTGTTTTCATATATATTCTACAAAATGTCGGGTTTGCATAGCAAAAGAGTCAACTTAAATAAGAGCAAGGAGCGTTTACTCCGCATTATTCACACAGACCTGTCTCGCGTTTTTCCCTTCGTCTCTCAGCTCCTGTCTAGCACCTCGACGGTTACGGAAATAGTTACAAAGTCGATATATCATCTTTTAGCTCTCTACCCGTCTATAGACAGTCTATAATAAAACGCGTGTTACGGCGACGTGGCGACTCAATCGAGTGATATTGCTCGCACAAAAGCGTTCGCAGTTTTCGACAAACTGATCAACCGTAACAGACCTTCCCTCCCCCCCCCCTCCCGTCCATCGTTGGTGTCTGAGAGCTTTGTACTCGATTTCTCGAATAATGCCTATTATTAATTATCTGCCAGTAAGCCCTTCTGCCGAGTGGTACGTCCGCATCATGGGCGGCTCCTCATATCTACCTTAAGCTCGCATCGTCGCTGGTAGTCACGTCAGATTTCCCAGCGACTGGATCCCGCTCACTCGTTAATTAATTCCTGAATCGCAATCAAAGCAACCCCCCGAGCTCTCGTCATCTCCCACGGTCGGCAGCCATCCCGACTTCCGCCAGTCAACCCTTATCCATCAGTGACGTGCGACAATGGCCGGGCCGGTCTCTGTCGTTTTTCATCCCTTTGAAATGCGCGACACAAACGAACGCGTGTCGAAATTATTTGTCAAATATTTGCTATCGAAACATTGGCGGTTTATTCTCTGCGGAACTTTGTGTGAGACATTCCGTGAGATAATTCTTGTATATTTATTACACTTGTATCGTGGTATACGTACACGATCTTAATGCATATTTCATGATTTGATAAATCGCTACGCGCAGCTTTGAATATGAATAAGACTTGTCGCTTTCGCTGGCATTGTACATTCATCGTACATCTCATAAACAATATTTTACCATAATCTGCGATAATGACTGTATTTATGCGATGTCTGTCTTTCGCGACTTATCTGCACTCGGATCACGCGACGTATAAAATTCGCCGCTACTTAATGCATAGAATGACGACCTAATGGCCCCACAAAATAATAGCTCTATTATTTTTTTCGCTAGCAATATCACCGTAATGAATGTATATCATATGCCTTCGAAATCAATTCGTCTCGCCTGATTCGTTATATCATTGGTAGACGCGGGGAGGAAAAAAAAATCGAAGTGGGTGCGTTTGATTACGGCCCTGGCGGAAAATCGCCCCTCACTCGAGGCGACCGTACCGTGAGTCGAACCCTTTTACATCATCCTCTTAGACCATGCATTCACCCCGACTCATGCGTGCGCCATTCACTTAGGGTAGAATCCACTGATGCACGGCATCCTGGTTTTTTTTCATTTCCTATTGCCTATTAAGACTGTATTCTGTTATATACTACCAGTACTAGAAATCTATAGTTTACATTATGTATACTATAGATTTTCAGTACTGGCAGTGTATATTGGAACATTTGGAATACGATCTAAGAATGCGATGCATGTGTCAGAGAGGACGTAATCCTCTTTCACGCTCGGAAGCATTTAAAATTTTGATCACTTGGCACTAATCAAGGTTACCACAAAACTGAAAATTAGAGAAATCAGCAAAATTCAAAAACGATCAGGGAAGGATTAGCAAAATTTTCTGGAAAATTAGAATTCTTAGCTTTGAAGAAGTTTAATATACGTACATCATACTTTCGCAGTTTTAGGATCATTGAAAGAAAAGATTAGCTGCTGCAGTAAATTAAATGGTAAAATATGGCATAGCATTTTTAATTGGCTATTGCAACCAATTAAAAATGCTATGCCATATTCAGCCAATCTTTTCTTTCAGTGTAGCATTTTAATAATTAAAAATATACTAGCAGTATTATTAGTCAGCAACATTAATAGTAATTTATATCTTGCTATGTTAAATTAATAATATATCAACAAAACATTTACGATTTCCAAATCAGAAAAAAATAACGAAAAAAAAAATTTCAAAATATTGAAAATCATGAAATTTTGAAATCAGGGAAAATGGAATTTTAAAATGAAGAATTTGTGATTTGAAGAAGTTCTGCTAATATACAGCGTATTCCATTTTTATCGACTTGAATCTGTGCATGGAAAAAACAAATTTTATTGAAGTATCTAAAAAAGCTAGATACAAATCTGAAAATAATGTTGTGGAATCATCAAAATAATTATATGGGAATAAACTGAAACATGATAAGTATAATGCTGTAAACAATTTTAATAGCAATTAATTTGAGTCCTACATAATTATTTTGATGGTCCAACAATATTATTTTCAGATCTATATCTAACTAAATTTTTAGATATTTTTTTTTTTAATAAAACCGTCCTGTGTATAACATATTTATTTTTATTTTTGATTGGATATGTAAAATAAATATCTGTGGAATTAAACCAACAATTTTTAATTACAACATATTTTATTAATTACAACATATTTTAATTATAACTCAACAAAGATTTTCATTTATAATTTGTATTAGACCGAGAATAAATTAATTAAAAGAAAAATAATTTACTTTTCGGTCATAACCAAAGATTTACACTTGTCAATTTATTTTTATGACATTAGTTAAAGGATAAGAAAGATCTCAGGTGCCATGTGTATATTTTACAAAATCTCCTTTCGAATTTAAAGTGGATCTTAATAAAAATATACGATGTCATTTTTTTTATGGGTCTACGTTATACACGATTGAAAATTGAGGCGTCGTCACGAATCGAAATAAACGACTCGGATATAATTCTTCGGCGAGAATAACGATTCCTTTCGAGGCCATTCGGGCGGACACAAAGTACACATTGGCTCGCGAGAGTGGACTCGAAGAGGAAGTCCCTCCTTAGAGTTCTCTTCCGAACCGAAACACATTAAAGTTTCGCAACGGGCGATAAATCAGACCGCGATGGACGCGTTCCATTTTGGGACGAACAAATAAACAACTGACCTCGTTCACCATACACCCTTATGCCGCTGGTGTACCCCGCGGGCCAGCAGGAAAACGCAGGGAGAAAGGGATGGAGAAAAAAAACGAAGATAGAATTAAAAGAGGGCGTAAATCAATGGATCGGTCGACGTTAAGAGTACAGGATGGCGTGCATTTTATAATAACATTTTTATGACTGACAAGTCGTGGGAATGCAGTTACGCTGAGAAGAACAGAAGCTTCCAAATCATTTCGTTGAAAAAGACTTGGAAAAAGAATTTGAAGATTACATTTGTGTGACATATAATATTTCTGATTTCTTTCTCATTGTCACATTTTTTACTAGTGTGTTTGTTGAATATAAAAATGTTATTTCTCCGTTCTTGATATATGTATATATTTATGATATATGTATATATTTTGATATTAGAGAATTAATATTCGAAGCTCAAATTCGTAGAATAGAAATTCACTGACACGTTCGTAAAAGCTAGTGTATAGAATAGAGAGTTTTAATTCTGACTCTTTTATTTCTTTTGTGTCCCTTAGAGGGTGTTACTGGACTATTTTCGCGACCCTCGCTTGCCAATCTCGCCTATTCATAATCAAAAGAGTCGCGAATCCTTGGGGCTTTTAGCTTAGGATAGAGAAACAATCGCGACAAATTATCCCTTCTGACCATTTGCCTTCTCCCGAAACCCTTTAAAAGAGAATTGCGAATGGATCTTTCTTTGTCTACATAATAAAATCGCTTATTTTGGAAAGGTCATGGGCTTCGAGAAGCTAATTTCACGACAGACGCGAAAAAATCGCCTCGAAAGACATATTTTTATTCTACAATCGTAAACCTTCAACAAGATTATCCATCAAGCCTCTTATAATTTATAACACGATATATATTGTTGAATTAATTTGCATAAATTTCCTCCTCGAAAAATTGCTCAATTTTTCTTAAAATATCAAGGTAACTATCTTTCGTAAAAAATATATCTCTTACTCTCATCAAATAAGTAAATGAATCGTTTTACAGCTCAACTTCCATCCACGGCATTATTTTAAAGAAGAAATTTAATTATATTGTATAATCCCTATATTTGTAAAATAATTCAGTGACGCACGTGTAAGCCTAGGATTACAAAAATATTGCACCGGATCGAGGGAATATATTCTCGGAGACGGCTTGAGATCACGTGGGTGTAAGGTGCTTGCGTGCAACAAAGTCTTGAATTTCTGCGAAAGACATTACGATTGACCGACTAACAGTACCCACATCCTCCTCTCCCGTCTCGCATTATGCTTGATGTGTCGGAGTTAAGAGCTCGCTCATTGTCGGTAGTACCTGGTAACATCATCGGCTGTCTGATCAGTAACATCGCGCATAAATATCAAGAGCCATCGACATGAACAACTTGCCTGTTTCTCTGCCGGCCCGTAACTGATAACGTCTAGATTCATTGCCGATCGTCACGGATTCGCAACCACGTTCAAGTTACGAGAATCCCGATTTATTACGATTACCGACGTGGAATACGAAATTCATTTTTACATAATTTCTCTATTGCGGCGATTTAGTTTTTCATTATCTGGTTAACTTGTGGTTTGAACTGAATCTCACTTGATAATGTAAAAATTGTTTTTCTAGCTATGATGAATCACTAATCTAAGCGTAGTCTAATAGTTTTGTAGTGGTAACTTTGATAATCACTACAAAACTACAGTTAAACTACAATTTAATGATTAACTATAGCTAGAAAAATACAATTTTTTCATCAGATTAATCAAAAGTTAACTAGAAAATGATAAACTTGGGCTTATTTAAGATAAATATTTACGATTAATCCTTCGTTCGACAATTCTAAATAAGTATTTGAATTTTATTGAAGCGAGAGATATATGCAAAATAATTCCCAAAATTTTCTAGATGAAATTTATTTCGGGACCTTATACAAAAATTAATTATCGTGTTAACATATTTCAAAATGACACGATCATGTCATCGTTTTTATCTGATTAACGATCGAAGCTAAATGAAATTGGTCAGAGAATTCATATATATATATATATATAGCCATAGGAAGCTCCTTAATATATTTAATAACGCCGTCACCCAATCTTGCGTTCCAGCGGCGGCAGCGATTTAGGGGTAAACCCTTCGTAAATTTACTACGCGTATACAGCACAAGGCATATACACGAAAACGTGGAATGTACTGCGACGGAAAAAAGAGGGAAAGGGAGAGAGAGAGAGAGAGAGAGAGAGAGAGAGAGAGAGAGATATGGCGTCCCGGCAAAACGCACACGAGATCGGCCAATAATAGACGTGCCTTATCGTTGTGTAGCGCCCAGTATTACAAGCACCAAAACGGTCCCCAATCGTACATCAATCGGCACTTCCCTTCAGCGTCCCTTTCCTCTCTTCCTGTCGAGCCCCCCTTGCACGCTCGCGTTTCCCTACCGATCACTCTTTGGTCAGCTCCGGACTTTTCTCGCCTTTTCATCGCAGGAAAAATGTTTCGCGGCAAAACATCCATAAAACTGGTCCCTTTGGAACGATACGAGGCTTTCGTTTTCAGGTTGCTTTGATCACTTTTTCTTTTTTTTCCTTCGTTTTTTTCCCCCATGCTCCTCTCCCCTCTCCCCCGCCCCTCTCGGTAAACCGAGAGCGCCAGTTGGTCCGCGCGTGTACCCGCGATTTTAAAATAAAAAGGAGGATTATATATACAGGGCGTCGCCTTGGGAGCGATTGTGCTGACCCTGTTCTCATCCCAGCTTATATTCTGGATACATTCGATATGCAACGGGAAATCCAAGCCGCAAGTGGTGATAATGTCATCGCGATGGAGGTTATCTGATAGCCAGTTTAATTCATTTTTAACTGAAGAAATTAATTTAAAACGCAAATATACACTTATTATCCATTTAAGAAATTTAATCGTCTTACGCTGTAATTATTCATATATACGTGAGTCTGTGTGCTCGTTGGTTTATGTCTCTCATTATTTCTTTTTATATAATATAAGAAAGAAAAAAGGTTATAATTTAATTTAATCTTTTAATTTAACAAAGTAATCTATAGATTACTATATAAATAAATATCAATAAAAATTAATAATTAAATTTAATAAGCAAATCTAAATTGTTATACAAATAAAAAAAAATAAACTTAAATAATTAAGAAAAGCTAAATATATTAAACACTGGGATATTATATTTTTTGCAATTTTTTGCAATATTTTAAGAAGCTTATTAAGACCTATTCTTTATTGAAGTACTTTCTGAACTGATGCACACGTGAAATAAGTGAAGTGTAACAAATTATATTGTAATTATTATTATTTGTTTCTTAACTTATTGCATTGATGTACACTAGTTGAGAAAGTTTTTCGATAAAGAATAGATCTAAGGTTGCACCAATGTTATTTTAACTTTGAGCAAAACTTAAATCTCTCTCCGTCTCGTTTTAAAGCGAAAGAGAGATAGAGACAGAGAGAGTTTTTAAGCTTTGCTTAAAATCAAAGTAACGTTGATGTCTAAAACTCGTTAATAAGCTTCTTAAAACACTGCAAAGAATTGTGAAAAATTGACAATTGATGGATAGGTTTTTTGTGTACTAAGGATTAAATTAACAATTAGTTTAATTTGTAATATTATTATATCAGTTTATGATTTTCAATTCTGATCTTTTCAAGTCTGATCAGTAATCGGTGTGCATTATATAATTGGAAAATGTATTTAAAGTTACATATAAATATTGTTAAACACTAAAATCTAGTCTAGACCATATTTGACTCTTCTTTACTCCCACTATTTGATTCCTTCTTGTAATTTGATCTTCATTTTCGACATAGAAGTGTTCCTTTCATATAAAAATCATCTAAATGTCAGACGTAAATCCAACCTGCCAGCCACGCAGGCCGTCAATCGCGTCAATGGCCGGCGAATCCTCGGCTCCTGGATAGATCTCACCACGGTTTTACGGACAGCTTTTACGCGCTGAGAGTTTTTCCGGCGACCCCAGGTGTGTCTGGTCTGGCCCAGTGGAGCGTGTTCCCGCAGGCATAACCCACAGAGGACATTCGACGAGTAATTATTGTCCGTCGCAGCCAGCGGCTCTGTCTTCGTACAATCGAGCCGGTGGATTGACCAGATGATCGAAGGTTTGCGCGTCGACTTGATAACGTGACGAAATGCTCAATACTTCTCAGCACTTGATTGATGGATGTCTGACTCGTGTTATTCTCGAAGTCGCGAGACTTCTTTGCTCGACGTACGGAGACAAAAATTTGCCTGGGCTGACCTCTATTCCCGCACACGCCGATATCACACTTCACGATCGGCTTGGCAATGTGGTGTAAGCCGTACCATCGCTCCACGCTCGTCCACCCGCGCTGTATCACGGCGCAACTATTTTACAGTCGCACGACCACCGTGACGACCGTAACTACCATGTGACCTGCGAGTAGTGGTGTCTGTCGCGAGATGTTCATCGCAAAAGCGACGGAAGTTTGTTGTCCTACACTATATTTCGTGCGTTGCGGAAAAGAAAAAACGTGTAGGAAGGAGAAATAACGGGAATCTACAATAGTCTACATGAAAAGAATGATTTGCTGAAGTATCTAAAAATTTAGCCATATAGATGTAGAGATATAAATAATTTTGTTGGACTATTAAAATAATTACGTATTAATTTTATGTAGAAATTTTAAATACAATAAACAATATTGTAACAAATTTTGATATTCTAGAAAGTAGTTAGAGCATCCTATGTAACTATTTGCATCTGTTGCATCTATATCGGAAAAAATACAAAATTTTAATAAATATCTGTTTGAATAATTCTAAGTATGTAAATATTTATTTGATGCAAGAACTATTAATTTGATTTAACTTTTTTCACTTTTTTTGTAATTTTTTTTTCAATAAATATTTATTTACTATAAATAAATAAATAATAGTACTATTCAAACAAATATGTATTAATATTAAGTAAATTTTTATTTAGTGTAGCAAATTTTAGATACTTCAAAACTATTCTGTCTGTAGAACTCATTCCCATCTTTCTCTTCATTCTACAATTATTATTTAAAAGAATTATTTATTTTTTTTAGAATTCAGAATGTTTTTATTTTCTTCAGATGATTTTTGTTAAAGATAAAACTCTTGTTTAGTGAAAACATATTCGATCTTATTTATCGCGCTTATATACATCTTCATTACATTCCTCATTACTCGTCGATACATATCAATGATGACGTTGTGAACGCGAATGGTAATAATAAAGCTAACAAATATTGACACTCTCTTCGTTATCGTGGGATTTGCGCGCGGAAGAATCGAGTCCTTATGCGACACACAAACCGAGATATTACGGTTAATAATACACCGAGAGTGATACGGAGCGTGTTGCGACACGCGCACGAGATAATCAGCGGAGGGAGAAACAAATTGGAGAGGACGGAATTAAAATGTGCGTAGATAACGGCGTCGTCGCAGAACATTGAAGATGACCGATGACTTTAATATCGCTCGCATGACTAAGAAAGTAAGAAGCTAAACTGTTAAATAGACAGTAAAAGAAAGAAAAAAAAGAAAGAGAAAGAGGCACAGAATCGTATGACCGCAGAATAATTAAATTTCTAAACTTTACGACAATTGAAACGCATTCCGGCGGACTAACCGTCCTACCCGCGGTCCTCGTTTCAATTTGCCTCGAGAATTTTAGTAATTAAAGGGCCCTTTCTCTAACTCACTCTCCGTTTTTCGCCGACATCGTTTTGACCGCAAGAGTGTGACCCGCGTCCCTTATTGCGGTTATTCTGCACAATCCGCATTTATTGCGCGGCCACGTGGTACCTTTCCGCAGTTTCGGCCCTTCCGTACATCTCGCTCCGATCCCATCTCGTTTTGCCTTCCTTCTCTTTCTTCCTCTTTTTCCTCGATTCTGGCCGAAATTACATACGCTCGCATATGATCGGGCCATAAGAATCACTGACCGAAGTTCCTTCTCGTAAATTAAAATGAATTATTTCCGACCTTTGTAAATTCTTCGAAGAGAGTGCATATCCGTGTGCATGTTCGAATGTATACTGGGAATTAATTATCTCATATAATCATAATATTTCTTGAGACATTACGTTGAAATTTGTAAGTCGTTCAAAGAAATTCTTATTATAAGAAAAAGGATTTACACATAGGAAGCACAATTTTGCTAAAGCGTTTAAAAATTTAGCTCGCTACAAATCTGAAAATAATTTTATTGGATCATAAAAGTAATTACGTAGAAATTTCATATCGTTAGTCGCTTGCTTGTAGAAATGATTTCACGCGACTTAGCATGTTATTTTATTAGACCTTAAATACATACTATATAATCTTCGCGCTTTTATTTCCAAAATACACTGTAATTTTCGCGCGTTCTGTACATTTCCTACCGACTGAAATATACACATCAAGTCGTAATATAATAGTTGCGTGTGTCCTGAACAAAAAGATTTCGGGCGTTATCGCGTCTAAGATCGCAGCGCGTATTAATCCGGAGCGCACCGTTACCAGCCGAAATGCAATTGTAGCAAGCCTGGAGATGTCTTATCGGCTTCCGGCACTCTGACTCAGAGCCACGTCCACGACTGTGTAAATGGAAATGAGAACAGGCGCGACTTCCGCGATAAAACATGCGAGCTGCCGAACCGCTGACCGTGCATTCCGGCGACTAAACTCGAGTAAGCTCGCGGAGCGTCCAAGCAGGTTGTTTCGCATGCCTGATTTTCTCCCGAAGTCCTTGCGTGCGACTTATATTTTCTGCGAAATGTTTAAATACGACCGGACAAACACCACCTATAAGACTAAAAGTAGCTACTACAAGAATGTATTTTCAAGACGCTCAAAACACTATTCACTGCCAATTCAAGTAATAAGTATTTTCGTATACATATAATTTAGTTTTCTGTATAAAAATAACATATTATATTGCAGACACAAAAATGGATTTACACAAAGCACGATTTTTTATTGTAGTATTAAAAATTTACTTCGATACAAATCTGAAAATAATTTTGTTGGATCGTCAAAACAGTTACGTAAGAATCTTAAATATAATAAAGTAAAGCTGCGAAAAGTTTTGATGTTCTAATAAATTTAAACATCCTGCATAATTATTTGGATGATCCAACAAAAATATTTTTAGATCTGTATTTAACTCAATTCTTTTAATGTTTCAGCAAAATTCTTTCCGTGCATATTTATAGTAGTATTACTTTTACTCGGAAAACCAAATAGCTCGTACATCGCTCAAGGCTTAATTACACTTGGATTTGCAGTGTAATTAAGTGCCTTGAATCACTGATTGATGAACGTATAAGCATCTTTTTACAATTAAGCTTTTTAAAGAAAATACCTTATTATAAATATTTATTGAGTTAAATATGATTGAGTTAAATCATTAACCTAAATATTATTTACGGAGAAATCTTAACTTATCTTAGAAATAAGGTTTTTCAACTTGCTATCTTATTTATTTAATTTCATAAAATCGATTTAATTTTCAATGTCGAATGGCTCCATAATTATTGAGAGTTATTTCGTTGTTAAAGCGACCGTAATTTCTCTTAATTTTCTAATATCTGTGATTCTGGGTCAGTACAGAATTCTCAGAAGCAGTTCCAACACTTACAACGGAGCGTTCGATGATGGAGAAAGGGAAAAAGAGAGCCGAAAACCACGCACATGGTTATAGATCGCCGCCCTAAAATGCTCGGAATAGCGAAGGGCTGATTCGGCATGCCTCGCATAATACCTTGGTCAGTCGGAACTCCGTATATATTGCATAATTACGACTGCGACGTAATTTATTAAAGACACGGAGTTATAACCGCGTCTTCTTCGTAAGGAAGACGCTCTTTCTTCTCACGGAAGTGGCAAACGAATTTGTGCCGCCACCAAGCTGTGGATCGAGTTCGTTTGCCATTTAATCGAGGCGTTGCAGCGAGGTCGCGGTGACCAATGTAAACGCGCGGATGCGCTTCGCCGATGCGTAAAGCGCAAACAAAAATCTTCCGGATCCATCGAAGCGCGCGCAGTCGAGCGGATCTGAAGCG
>Ga0157364_1003490_pt1 | contig 15271 bp, 11 predicted proteins | sample AttsexASBM2_FD_111476 | JGI IMG/M metagenome (GOLD analysis project Ga0157364, IMG submission 111476) | Fungus gardens microbial communities from leaf cutter ant in Ribeirão Preto, State of São Paulo, Brazil - Atta sexdens ASBM2 | ecosystem: Host-associated > Fungi > Mycelium > Unclassified ...
ACACACACACACACACACACACACACACACACACACACACACACACACACACACACACACACACACACACACACACACACACACACACACACACACACACACACACACACACACACATACATACATATATATATTTTATGTTATACACTATTATTTTTTATATATTGTTTTATATATATATATACATATATATATATATATATATATATATTTTTTTTTTATTTATATTATTTTTTCATCTTACAGAAGGCGGCAGCGGTGGTGACCGCGACGGCAGAATCCCAATGATATGTGATATCACAATGAGATCACACGTATCATTAGTATTGATATTTACGTAAACATCGATAGTCCCGGGATCTTTCCACGCCGTCCCCCTCCTTCCCCGCCTATGAGTACCTCCTCCCCCCGCGTCTTCCACCTACGTCCACGAGTACCTCCCCACGCCTCGCGCCTCCCTCTAGCCCCATGGATTAGAACCTGCTTATTATTCTTACTTTCATCATTCATATCTTAGGAGTTACACTATATATTCTGTAACAAAGCATCGTTTTATACATGTGTACATCTTGGACATTATATATAATGATATGTAATTATATATAAGACATAATTATATGTGACACCATACATAATCATATAAGGAACATAAAATGTTCCGAGACGGCAAAATATCTGGAAAACTATATATATAAGTTTTATAAAAAAAATATTTTAGATAAAAGTTGTAGAGTTTAAAAAGTCTAGCCGCTGGTTTCATCAGTTTGATTTTGAGTGATGTCGTGAAGATAGAGCAAAATCAACTCGAATTTTTTAAGTGAGACTTCTTACTTTTTCTTTCATTTTCTTATAGTCTTTGCTGAGACCTTTTCAAAACATTACAATTTTATTCATTAGGTCAGTTTACAAGTTGAGTATTTTATGATGAGATGTCAGCGAGGTGAATCGAACACGAAAATTGTTCATTTTTTGCGCTAAAACTTACATGTTTTGTGTAGTAAATCATAAGCTATAACATAAGAGAAAACCATTTGATTTCACGGGATCCAATTTCATATAGGATTAATGGGTTTGCATAAACGAAATAATATAATGAAATTGTAATCTCTGTCATTCCTATGATATACTTTTTTTTTTATACTTTATTTAAGAATCTAATAACAGTCGCAAAAAAGTTATTAATTTAACATTTGTATTTCTTACAGATCATTTTAAAATGTGGTTAAAGAAGCTTATTTTCTAAACATTTCTAATAGCGTTTTTCTTATCAATTCGTAGACTGGACATTGTCCCAATATCATTTCAGATTTAATACCTACAGGAAAAGGTATTACTATTATGATCACATCAAAAACACTATAGGGAAAACACAATCATTAGATGTTTACGAACTCAGAATTTGGAAAAATTTTGCTAAAAGATTTTCAGACATTGTTTTGTTATTGGAAATTAATATAAATTTACACGAAATAATATGATAACAAAATAATAAAAATGCAATCTCTAAGACATAATCAATTGTCATCGCCACGATATCACAACTTAAATATTTGTGATTTAAAAATGGTTATATAAAGTTTATATGTATGAAATGTCCCTTTGAGTCGGAAAATCCTATATCATTTTGCAATTTTCGCAATAGTTAATAAGACATTTATTATTCAAAATCACTGAATATTAGTTTTCAATAATTTTTTACTCAAGTACTGTCAACTTTATAGAAAACAGCAGGTAACAGAAATTATTTATTTTTTCTCTATATATAAAATTCTGAGAATTTTTCAAAGTATTTCGTATCGTATTTTCTCATAGATAAAAATAGTTGCCAATGTAAGTAAAATAATGCAATACTCAAATGTTGATAATTTCTGAAAAAATTCTTAGAACTCTATAAAAAGAAAGTAAACAATTTTTATCTTTTGCTATTTTTTTATAAAATTGATAGTACTTGAGTAAAAAATTATTAAACATCAATATTTAGTAATTAATATCTTGGCTGTTCCAAAATTGATTGCCAGCATTTTCGATGCTGGCAATCAATTTGGAATATAGTCCTTGTCAACTACTATAAAAATTGCGAAATGATAGAGTACTTTTCAACTCAGTTTATTCCGCTCTATTTGTGCGCGAAATATTTGAAGGTCATTCTGAGATACCCTGTATAATACAGCGTGGGGAATTTTAATCGCTCAGAAACTAAGAGAGATACAGGAAAAAATTAATTTCATATGAAAGTTGTAGATTTTCTTAGAGGAAAGAAGATGGAAATAATAGATTTTGTATATAGGGCATTATCAAGATCAAGTCAAAGTCAATATGAATTTTTTAAATAAAAATTACTATTTTTTTATTATAGGTATATTCTTGTATAAAGAGCTGTAAACGACGGAAAAATACTAGAATTTTAGGGTAAAAAACTCAGAAATTAATGATTTTTTTTTCTTTTACTTTGACAGTTTTTTATTCGGATATTTTTTTAAATCATTTAGATCTGTTCGCATTGTTTGAAATCCCCCAAATTTTTGTATTTAAAGTTTTAAAAATTTTGATAAAAATTTCAATTAGGGGCCTTGACCTTGATGTATGTTGTCAAGAGCCTAAATGAGCTCCAACAGATTTTAGCCGTCGCTTGTTTTCCGTTAAAAAAATATTAACAAAATAAGTTTAAGAAATAAGTTTAAGAATAACTCTTTTCTATATGAAACAGAAATCCTTTTTAAATAAATTTTCTGCTTTAAAAACAAAATTTTTCTTTGAAAACATATTTTTATATAAATTTTATTATTATTATGGGGCGTCGAAATTAGAGAAGGCACAAATGCAAAGAGTGCAAGCAACACAAACAGACTTATTGACCTATTATCATCTCATCAAGAATTGCAACAGCTAATAATACATATTTCCATTTCGATATAAAATAAAGACAAAAATATTTAAAAATATCAAAATAACAAGAAAAATAAATTCTATTTCTTCTTCTATTTTCATGAATTTTATGTAATTTGGTTAAAAATACTGTTTTTACAGTAAAAAAACTGATTTTTTACTTAATACTTTTCTTCGAAGTTAAAAACCGTTTTTTTACATCTCTATTCTTGTAGCTGAAAGTCGAGCCGTTTTCAAAACGCTATAATAAAATATTTTTTCATTAAGTACTTTTTGAGTAAAACTTGACAGTTACTGCTAACATTAACATATGGTTATAATATATTAGCAAGATGTGGAGGTTACTTACAATCAATTTAGTCCGCTTTATCTACGCACGAAATTTGGCGGTCATTCTGGGACATCTTGTATACGTATATAAAAAGAGAGAAAAAGAGGGAAAGAGAAATTTGCAACAAAAATACCGCATGCGATTGCACATTGTAGAAAATAATTATACGTTTCGTTACTATGGACCTTGTTTCGCATGGAAAGTCGTGCGCTCCTGGATATAGTAGAGAAGTGGGATAAACTTCGATTTGCGTGGAATCATACGCTCCTAAACATAGGGAATCATGAGATAAACCTCGCTTCGCCTTAAAAGTCATATGTCTCTAAGCAGGAGAAAACAGTAATAGCGACGTCAATTGATGAAGCAAAAGTGGAGGGACTGATTCTTTGAGTTGCGCGGGACCAAATATGTATCACTAAGAGAGAAATGTGAGATGGATCTCGCTTCGCGTAAAGTCGTTAAAAATCACAAATTCTCTGCTTTAAAAACAAAAATTATATAAAAATATGTTTTCGAAGAAAAATTTTGTTTTTAAAGTAGAAAATTTATTTAAAAACAGAGGATTTCTATTTCGTATAATAGAAAAGAGTTTATTCTTAAACTTATTTTGTTAATATCTTTTTAACGGAAACAAAGGCTAAAATCTGGAGATCATTCAGGCTCTTGATCTTGACAACATATATCAAGGTTAAGGTCATTAGGAGCAAGCCCTAATTTAAATTTTTATCAAAATTTTATATTAAAATAATCTATCTCGTATAATAAATACAATTTGCTTGTAATAGCAAAGCCGCTACTGCTTCGGTTGCAATAAAAACTTATTGCAAGCGCGTAAAATACGATTTGTCGACGAAAAAATTTTCTTCTGATAGACTAACTCATTTACCTGTACGTCCGATACCGAGATATTCGCCGATCCATCATTGAGATTAGGCTCGCATTTGACAATCCTCGAAACATCCTCACAACTTGATTCTCGCGAAGAGTCTTTCGATCTCGATTCCAGTGGATCGTTGTTCCGTGTCACACGACCCACGGATACTCTCTTCTGCCCTTTAAATCTAGTTTCTCGCTTGTACATCGGAGGAGGTATACGCTTCTGAAAATAATTATAATAAATATTTAGATTGCTATATACTTACCTTTTTCTAAATTTATTTATTTTTCTAAATTAAACATAAGTCATAAGGTACTCAGAATTTCTACTAAAAGGAAAGCAAAAATTTATCATCACACAAAATTTATTGAAATATTTATATTAAAGCAATCTTCGAGAATCTTCAACTGAATTCTCTTACAAATAACGCGTAAGTCACTAATTGGGTAATAAACGTTTAACTTTTAATCGTAAAATGATTTTCATAATTTCGATTGTTTCTCCTAAAATTTAAGAAAAGACAAGTACTAACATCTATTCTCCTTTACGGTCGTGATTAGAACGGTTGCAACATTTTTTTTTATAAATGTCGAAACGCACAAATATTACGAGGATATGAACTTCTGCGTGAGCTGCAGTAAGGTTCGAATTAGAATATCTGTCAGAAAGATCGTATACCGAGTATATTAGAGAAATAGATAAGAGAAGGTTGTGTACCTTTGACCAATTTTGACTTTTTTTTGTGCAAGCTATACTTTTGATGTGTAAAAAAATGATGTTCAAAAAACATTCTAAAATATTCTTTGACATTAACATATATTTTTTTATAGACTTAAATTGTTATGTTTTACATTCTTTTTAACATTAGAAAAAAATTGAATTTTGGTCAAAAATACAATACCCTGTTGTACTTGACTAAACAGTGCTGTATCTTTATAACCAATGTATAAAAATTATATATAAAGATAAAATATACAACAAAAATTTAATTTTATTTATATTTTTATATTTTTAATATCTTTTTACATCATATATAACTTTATATATAAAATATATATATATAAAATATATAAAATATATATATAAAATATAAAAATAAACTTTACCATATAAATTGGAGAATCAATATTTTAATAACTTTCGTTTTTTGCACGAAATAAATCTTGCAAAAATAGTGTTGTGAAGCGAAATACGAGGGCAAGTCAATAAGTTTTTAGAAAAACATAATAAAACACATTTTTTTTTATAAATTCATTTTTATTTCTCAATATAGTCTCCTTTCAATTTGATGCACTTGATCCGAACGATTCTCCAATTTTTTCAAGTCGTCTGAATAATATGATTTGTCCAACCCTTCAAAATAAGCCTCTGTTTCAGCGATGAGCTGCTCTCTGATAGTGAATCTCTTTCCTCCGAATCATTTCTTCGGAAACAGGAAATAGTCGCAGGAGGCTAAATCTGACAAATATGCTGGATAGAGAAGCAATTCGTAGCGGAATTCGTTGAACTTGGCCATCGGCACCGCATGTGAACTCATGCATTGTCTTGAAAGAATACTTTCTTCTTTGCACTTTTTTTTTTTAAATGTTGAAACGATCCAATAAGACTGTATAGTAATCCCCATTGATCGTTTGCTTCGAATTACGGAAGGTAATCGATATGAATTATACCGCGTGCATCCCAAAAAACTGTGGCTATCACCTTTCCGACTTTACAATCTTTGCCTTCTTCGAAGCTGGTTCACCCGATGAAGTCCATTGTTTTGATTGTTCCTTCATCTTGGGTATGAAGTAATGGATCCATGTTTCGTAATATAGTAATGAATCGACGCAGAAATTTATCTGAATTACGTTGAAATATCTCCAAACATTGTTTTGAAATCGTCATACGGTCGCGTTTATGGTCCATAAGCATGAGCAAACGCGCCACCCATCTTGCCGATAGCTTTTTCATACCCAATTGTGCAAAATTGAAATCACTGTGCCATGTGATATGCCTGTAGGCCTCAACAAGCTCATACATTTTCACTCGTCGATCAGCCAAAACAATATTGATGATTTCTGGCGTAACAACCTCAATTGGACGAAGTGCATCACATGTGGATGTACGATCACGTTTAAATTCATTCACCCAATTGTATACAGTAATCGCAAACGCTGATGCAGATGTGCTATGAATATCCAACTCGGCTTTGATTTCTTTCGGCGTTAAACCTTTCATATGTAGATGTTTGATCACTGCACGAAACTCATTTTTTCCATTTTGCAAAAAATACAAAAGTTGTTCGCTTTAATAGTCTACAGAAATGAAACCACGCGATGAATTCCGCTTAAAATTTGACAGTGATCAGAGATTACTTGTCAAAAAGTAATGTGACATGACACTGTGAGTGTTCTCTGACAGATTTTCTAAGAACTTATTGATTTGCCCTCGTATTAAACATCGAAGTTGATCTCTGTCAGGTTATAAAGCTTAAAATGCGTTATTGTCTTTATTAAAGCCCATATCAGACTACCGTTTCTGCAGGCTGATCGACAGCTAACTCTGACTATCGATCTATAATGGACCAATCATAATGAGTCTGATTGATTGTAATTGGTTCATTGTAGATTGGCCTGCAAAGTTCATTGTCTAACGAGCTTTAGTAACGACATAACGGATATTTTAAATGTTCTAACCTGAACAGTAATCAATTTCAATGTTTAATATCTCGTTTCACGGCCAGAAGGACGTTTTTTTCTGATAGATTCGTTCATTTCATTCAAAATTATGTCTAATGCGCACAATTTTAATAACATTATAAGTGAGATAGCTAAATTAAATGATTGTCCGACATCGTATTGACTGGTCAAAAATACATTATCAGTTACTAATTAAAAGTACGCTTGCTCACTTTCTATTTGTTATTACTTTTATAAATTATAGGTGATTGATTAATACATTAATTCAATATATAATATTTAACGGAACATTTAACATGAAATAAGAATATATTAATATATATTTAACATTAAAAAGTTTTTATGTTCATCAAACTTGCGTTATAATAAAAATAAAATGAAATGAAATAAAATCATTATTTTCATCATTAATTCTTTTGTTGCAGGAAGACTGATCATGAAACCTACTGCGAAAAACATTATCTCATCCAGGATAATATTTTTTCTTAATAAGTCTCTGCATGCTTAATGTCTCTGCAGTGCTTTAAGGTGGTTACTAATATTATTATTGAATTGATAATCATTTAATTTGTAATATTATTATTTTAGCTTCAATTCATAAATGCCGATTGCATTTCAAGTTGGAGTAACAGTAATTTGCAGTGTACAGTTTATACAGTGTTGGAATTTAAATCAAAACATCGAGAGCATAGGAAATCAATAAACTATTAAAGATAATAAGAAAATAATAAATAATAAGAAAAAAGTTCTGTAGAAAAAGTTCTGCTCGTTTTTGCTTCGTTTTAGATAAAATCGCAAAAAAGACAAAAGGTAGTTTACATTTTTATTCATTCTCATTGTTTATTCACATTGTATTTATTCACTTGCTTAATGTAGATATTGTTCAAAATGTTGACTTTTTGCAGTAATACAAGCATTGCATTTAATACAAACAGTTCCTATTGCAGCCAAACACTGATCTAATAATATTTGCACTGCAACCTCGATTCGATTTATCAATTGTTCTGTAGAGTTGATTGATGACAAATAACTTTCTGCTCCTCCACAAAGAAATCCAATGGTGTCAAATCAGGCGATCGGAGTCAAAATATTACTTCTCCACGTCCAATCCATCATCGTGAATAACATCTATCTAGCTAAGTTCGAGTAGCTCTACCATAATGAGCTAGTTATTCATCACATTGAAACACATTTCAATCCATTGTTGCACATACGAAAACCATATCAGCATATTCAACATTGAAATATATACGCGGCATATTGTAACAGAAGTAATTGATGATTTCTGACGAATAACTGATGAATTTACAGGAGAAAGATAGAAATGTAAATAAATAAATAAATATACAAAAATTCGGTCAATAAACGAACTAACAAAGGATATAAGATTAAATTGATAAACTATGTATTTATTCAAAAACTCATATACGTTTCGAGACTACAGGTCTTTCTTCAGTATGTATATAATTCTCTAAATAATCATAACCACAAAGACTATTTCGACATGATTAATCTAAACAGTGATAATATATGGAGAAAATATATGGAGATGCAGATTATTTTAATATAATTGAGTTAACTGTGACTCTTAAAGTTTTTTATTGATCCAATTTAACGATGTGTGTTGAATGGACTAATATGAAATATTTTAAGAGTTACCACAATTAAGAGGATTCTCGCGTTTGATGAAATATAAGATCAGTCTATAATATACGTGTAATACAAAAGTTAATAATATCAATAATATCTAGAAAAAATTTTCATTGACTTTTACTGTATCATTTTGATGATATTTAATTACAAATTTATAAAATTTCACATTATAATTTAAAAGTATAACTTTATTCTGTACTTATTCTCTTTTAAATTGAGACACTTGCATATAAGATAGCAATTTAAAAATCGTTACAATTATAAAGTTACAATTATAAAGTTTTTTCATTATTAAACACTTAAGTTTGTTCTCGTAAAGTTTCATTTAAACTGACCGTACGTTTAAAAGAGATTTCTTTAATGAAAAAAGCTAGAACATATGTCAAATAGACGATGCGAGTATATTAAATGAGCATCTTACAACTTTTATTTTATCATTTTAAAAATATTTACAATTAGTAACTTTTATTAATTATTTACAATTAGTAGTATAAAATTTACAATAATTATGTATAATGGTAGTAATCTTTTTATTCCATTATTTTAATTGTTTTACATATTATTATGAATAAACTGTTTATTGACTAGGAAGTAGTTCGAGAGATCATCCTTAACTCAATTATGTTAAGGCACAAAATGATTCGAAATTACATGCCATTAGATCGAAATTCATGATGCGTACAACGTTGACCTCGATCTTCAAAATCCGAGATTTTTAAAAGCCGGAAAAATACCTTCCGAATTATATTTCTGGAGAATAGATTAGATCAGATAACTTTTCTTGTCTTCTGCTGTAGATGTAGCGCAATGTTGCGTAATGTCTCATAGATGTATCGTAAAGTAAGTATTTAGGATTGACTTCTTTATCGTACCATTCGATCCCGTATAATAATTTTGTGTAAGCCAGTTGTTTTCTCGTCTTACTGTCTCGGGTAAATCATGAAATGGATAAGGTGGCTTCGTAATCCAGTGATCGGTGATTGACGCATTAATTACAAGAACCGTGTTTCTTTCGAAATAAAGTTTTCTTCGATATCATGAAAAGTTTATATCGATAACTATGGTTGTGATCAAAGTCTCGCTACAAACCCCTTGCAGCGTTTAATGGATCAATTAAAATAAAAAATTTTGCAAATTGACCAATTAAAAACCGCTTCAAAGAATTTGTAGCATCATATTGACCCTATTCTATATCCATCATGATATTCTTTATTCTGCCCCTTATGTCACGAAATATCGGCATTGGCATCGCGAACAAGAAATTTTTTTCGTCATGTTACATATAATTAGATTTTAAAAAATATAGTGGGAGAAAATAATGTTCTCACGAAAGGCATACGGCTAACCGGAAAAGTCGACAACGACTTGACGCAAATTGATTTCTAAAACGTTATCAAATTCAGCATACAATTAATAGTAATGAAAAGAGCTTTTTCGAATCTCGTTTCTAATCGTAAGCTTCCGTGTTTTACGAGATTTCAATGCCCTGCGCAATAGCGGATAGATTCGAAATAAGATAGATCGCAAAAAGAATGTAACCGTTGACATAATCATCTCTATTTATAGAATTACTCTCGTTCAGAAAGTGAATGCCGATTCCCGAGAACAATGTGTAACAAGCTTCGCAGAGTGGCTTGTCGTTCGAAAAATTTAGCAGTAATGATCTACTAGAAATTTGTATGTTATCGACGAAAAAAAATTTATTCCATAATTTTTTAAATTAAATGGGTTCAATTTTCTATCGCCATTAAACGCCTTGTTATCGACAAAGCCGACTATTATACATTTCGGCTGTCTGAGTATATTGTATCTATCAGTTTCCCTAAGTCGGCGTGTATCTTGAATGTTTTAACATTGACTCTTATAAGGGGATACTTGGCGGTAATTTTACTCAGCGTGTAGCACACTCGGGCTTATTTTTACTCTTCTTACTGTAGACTGGCATCGAGAATGCGTATTTTTGATATCGTTTTGTTTTCCATAAGGACATACATGTCGATTTAACTGAACAAGGAATACAGTAAATGATTTATGAATTCTACTTTTGCCACGCTGTCGGAGGCGACCGATGTGCTCTCCCCACGTTCGCTTTCCACGCGTACGCGAAAGTTCAATATGGAGTGAGTGTGATCCAGATAGTCTTCTCCATGTCCGAGTGTGACAAATTCTATGGGCAAGTCGTCCGTGAGCGAAGTTACGGGTTTGTAATAAATCCATTGCGAGATCTCGATAGTGCTCGTTTACGAATGCTAGTTTGCGAAAGAAGTAGAGAGAAGAAATCGAATTCGTTCTTTATACACTCGCTTGAGAAAGGATATGCTTCTTCTTCAGCCGCAAATTCCTACCTCAATTAAGAGTATATGTCGAATATGTTACGTTTTTTGACTCGATATATAACTTGATGTTTCCTAATGGATAGTTTTTTGTTTTCTTCTTGCAGCACAAATTTTTTTTCTTATTCTTTGTCATTTTTTTGCTCTTTTTCCCTATGGTGCTTCTCGATGATTTTCTTTTGACTGCCCGACGTAGTTTACGAAGCGTGATATCTCGACTATCTCGACCACCGAAAGGAAACTAAAGTTGCGGACTTTGCGAATATTTTATATCCCGACCCCCTCATCAGGGAACTTATTTTTTCTTTGGCTTTTCTCTTCAGATTATCCCTCGATTCCGCGAGCTAACTTTTGATCGATTCCTTCAACGGCTTATTATTTCCGACGTCTTCTATTACGTAAATTCCCGCCCGTAAAGCTTCTTTTCCGATAGTACATGCATCTTTATTAAATAAGGTAATATTTTTCTAAATAGTTCGCGAGAAAGTTTTCGATTCCGCGTTGGTAGGACGAATCGACGAAAACACGTAGAATTCCACCTCAGTTACCGACATCAAAATATTCCTCATGTTCCATCGCTAGTTCCTACTAAACTGTTACTACCGACACATTCGCGTATATGAAAGAAAGAAAGTTATTGCTTAAGTGCACTGTCAGTGTTCCGAATTTGAATGGAATTTTTTTCTCTTACTATCTATTTCAATCGTTCTAAAATTCGTTCGTCGCAATGATATTGGGTCATCCGGAAAGTTCATGCCGACTAAAATTTAAATTTTAGTATACATTTATTAAATTAAAATTTTTTGCGTTTCAATTTTCCTTCAACATCGGCACGGACTACTCAATAATTTGGAAATAAGAAACGTTTCACCAAATGCATAATTGACTGTGTATCTCGACTGGAATTATCCTGAGAAGAGGATAATATCACCCGTTATATAAATCAATATCGCAATAAACGAACATTTTATCGAGGATATCGTGCCATAAACTATAGAATTCGTTACTCCAGTAATCGTCTGCAAATTTTTCCTTCATTTTCTCCATATTAAATCCGTGAGTAAGAATAGTTTTTTCTTCTGTTTTATTGGAATTAAGTTTATATATCATGAGCTTGGAATAAAATGGGTGATTATTTGTGAAAATTGCTGATGGAAAACCTAGCATTCTTGTAGAAGATTATCGGAAAAGTTTATATGATGTAGCATTTTGCACTTCTCATCGCAGTTAATACTTATGAAAATTTTACCGCCAGACGCTCCAAATAAAAATGCGATTCGGCATCTTTACACGCTGTATTAATCGCATCAATAAGCTCATGTATATCGTTGTAAATTCCATTTGGAAGTGCAACTTCATTTGCCGTAAACGCACCATTTGTCCCCACATCGAGTTTGATCACATTTTCGTTATGACGTACATGTAAAAGGGTACAGGGAAATTGAATCTCTTATCGCAATCTCCTATTGTCTGTGTAACACTATAGAGTGAAGTAATTTCGTGATGAAGGACGTTGTATTATCCAGAAAATGAGGCATACTGCTGTTGTACTCGGAAGTACCAGAAGAAATTGTTCCTCTTCTATCGCGAAAAAAAATTAAATTCGAAGCTGGTATCCAAGTATCAAATTATTATTGGGATAACCGCGCCAATTAACTTTTTTATTAGCTCTTCGTTCCCTACTCTTTATCACGCGATCGACAATAAACTATATTTCCTTTAAGTTTCTTTCAACTCGAGTTAATTCTTGCTCATAAAAAATACTGTCTACGACTTCGTCTATTAAATCTCGTAGTTCGTGAGGACTTCGCCAATCAAAGAACGGTAAATTTGAAATATCTCCTGGCTCCACTTAACTTCGTATCTTTCCTTTTGCTCTACTGATATGAACGAGATCTCCGATGCAATATTTAATATTTTGCGCCCGTTTCGTTTTTCCAATGATGAGCTATATTTTCACGATATGCGCATTTTCTCTTGTACTACCGCAGGTTGCATAGACAAGTGACGAGTATAATTATTATATAAGCGCAATGTTCTGCAGAACATTGATGTAGCGTGGAGCATTTTTATGCGTGCAATAACACCACATTCAGTGTTCTGTTGAAGCGCTTGATGATGACGGCTTTGAGATCTGAATTGCGTTATCCGAAAACGAATGTCGTTTTCTTTAAGAAATTTTTGCATTGATTGCGCGATAAATTCTTTACCCGTTTATAAATATATGGGTATTCGTCCTTCGCTTTTTAATAATACGCGTGAGAAAACTTTCATCGCATAGTTATTCATTTTGTCACATAACGATTCGATCCAGACGTATTTACTTAGTATATATCAATAACTGTCATTGTAGCTTTTTAGATTTCGGAATTCGATCAAATCTACCTTTCACATCGTCAATGCTTGTTACATTGTAATGCAATTGTGGAAATCTTTTATGCAAACCGGTGCAACGTGTACGCGTCTTGTGATTCGAACCAGCATACGACTTCTCCCCGTGAGAAATTCGGTTTAACAGCACGAGTTAGATTATCCACTGCCAAAAGTCAGCATAATGCGTAGTATAGTTTTTCAAACGTCATCGTTATTTTAGTTTTTTTCAATCGAGTAAAAATACGGGGAATATTAATGTATGAGAAAAAATCAGCGAACTTTTCTTGTCTATTCTTTGTTCGAAATTTTTACATTTTTCTCCTTCCTCGTATTCTCGATACAATCGACGTGGAACTCGCGCTTTCGACATAAAAGGCCTTGAAACTTGCACGAGATCAAAGTTTGACACTGTTTGCAGTAATACCGTGCATGGATAATAATCTTTTATTTCTCACAAGTGCGGAAGATATATTCAGCTCACGGAGTAGTCGCAGACTGATTTCTACCTACAGCTTTCACAGTTTTTTTCTTGCGCATCGGGTCATTTATCAAATCAATGATATTCAAATCTTTCACGACATTACCATCTATAATTCGATTCCATGCTCGTCCCAACTAATTCTATTAGGAATAGCTTTTCAAAATAAATATTTCATCAGTAAGTGCGCATACTTATGATAAGATTTCGGTACAGTTTTCACTATTTCTTCAATGCTTTTCATCGCATGATTATGCTTGCTCGAAATTTCGAAATAATTTTTCGTAATAATTATGGCATCAGTGATGGAATGTGATGTTGGTATATCCGATTGCGTTGCCGAGATTGTGAAAAATGCCATCATTCGTCTCGCTATCAGCGGTTCCTGTGTGGCGTTATCTTCTGCGTTTTTGTTTTCGTTGCACACGTTTTTTTGCCTTCGTGTTTCTTGGATAAATCATAGATATCGTTATTATAATTTCTCTCTACACATTTTTTATCTCTTATTTTCGTCGCACGATCAGTCGAAGAATACGACTCATCTCCGCATCGATTCATGTTAGATGAGTTCCGGGAGTTTGCGCTATTGTTATTAGTGCTCGCTGTGTTGTCGAATTTTATAGTACTGTGATTTTCTTTGACTCTCCGCCGTGAATGATGTGGGATTCTGATGTGACATAGCTGATGCTGTTGATTAATAGGATAGCTACTCCGATTCTAACTCACGTATATAGCAACCAGCAGATGGCTCTGTCGCCCGGGTGGGGAGGACGAAGTCAGACGCTGGGTCAGAGGGAGAGGCGTCACTGGAGATACGTATTAGAGGGGGAGGAGAGTTTCGTTCCTTCTCTCTCTCCCACCCGTTGCAATCCTGTACTTATTATTCACACTGTCTTTTCCTCCCGTTGCGTTCTTTCTTCCTTCAATTCCAGCGTTTTTTTTTTCTCGCACGCACTAAAGATATTTTATTAAGTAATTATGATATTCATTAAACAATTTTTATCATACGATTTATTTCAATAAAATGATGTAATTTTAATAATATGTGATAATTTAATGATAATTTAATGATAATACACGAGTAACCGAGTTCTTTCTTATTGACTTCAATAGGTACGAAGAAGGTATGGTGAAAAGGCTATAGGGAAAAGATAATTTTAAAAAGGAATGTATTTTTAATGAACATTTATTTATCATGTAATGTACAATATAATCTGTACAATATAAAACCATAAATTATTAGTTCATATTCTATGATAGAATTTTTATTCTAAATTTTGTACAAAATGTTTGCAACATCGCGTTTATTAATAAATTACAATTTTAAAATACAATTTTCTCTTAAAAATGATACAAAATATTTGAATGTCTCACTAACCATGCATTGATTCAGTAAAATACATGCCCGACTCAAGCTATTACTCAAGCTCAAATAAGAAGAACATAGTGGTTGATTTCATGTACAAGCATGTATCATATAACAATACGTTATTCGTATTTATTATTTTCACAAATTCCACATTCAAATCTTGAATCAATAATGATGATGATGATGATGATGATGATGATGATGATGATGATGATGATGATGATGATGATGATGATGATGATGATGATGATGATGATGATGATGATGATGATGATGATGATGATGATGAT